>Ga0256405_10000138_pt1 | contig 231454 bp, 187 predicted proteins | sample RumenRJG_02DNA_FD_189096 | JGI IMG/M metagenome (GOLD analysis project Ga0256405, IMG submission 189096) | Bovine rumen microbial communities from Lethbridge, Alberta, Canada - RJG_02 | ecosystem: Host-associated > Mammals > Digestive system > Stomach > Rumen | place: Canada: Alberta...
AGCTGCTTAAAGCGTTCCTCAACGCCATCGACCAGGAAAATCTTTCTTCTGTACCGGGGGCAGAAAACGAAATGATACCGTATGAGCGAGACTGTTGTTTTTGTGTATAAATACTTGCTTTTCATAGTTTTATTATAGCACAAAACTGTAGATTATTAAATAATAAACATCTACGATAGAAAAGAGAAAGAGCGGATTCATCCCACGGTTAAAACCGTGGGCTTTCTCCGAAATCTATTGTAATCAAAACCCTCTCGGGTAATCATTACTGGCCTATATTTTACATATTAGAATCTGATATTAATCAATATCCAATCTCTGCAAGCCAACTGCCTACAGTTTCCTTCACGCTCTCCTGATTATTCTGCGCGTCATTGCCTTGGACAGCCAAGCCCTTTCCTACAGTTGCATCCGGGCAAGCATCCTGAAGCTTTTTGTCAAATCCGGACAGGCCGCTTCCTTCGTGTGTGGAGAAGGGGATCAGTGTTTTGCCAGAGAAGTCATTGTTCTCAAAGACCGTGTACATGATCATCGGCCAATCGCCCCACCAGACAGGAGCTCCGATGAAGATCGTGCTGTATCCACTGAGGTCCGGCAGTTCGCCACTGTAAGCGGGTCGGGCGTTTTCGTTCTGTTCCTGTTTGGCCACTTCCGTCAGTTCGTCATAGGTCATCGGGTAATGGTCTTCTGCAGGAAGCACTTCGAAGAGGTCCGCGCCGGTCTGCTCCGCGATCATCTCCGCGACAATCGCCGTATTTCCTTTGTCAATCACACCGACGACATACTGCTCACCAGTTCGGGAGAAATAAATCACCAGGGTGTCAGAGGAACTCTCTGTTTCCGTACCAGCAGTAGTTGCAGCCGCTTCCGCCCCGTCAGCTTCCGCCTGTTCAGCAGGGCCCGCCTCCGTGCCAGCTTCCTCAGTTTGAGTCTCTTCTGCCTGACCTTCTTCAATTTGATCTTCCGTCTGCGTTTCTTCTACCACTTCATTCGCAGGCTCTGCAGGCTCCGCAGCGCCGGTAGAAGCTGAAGAGCTTCCGCATCCCGTGAGCATCAGTGCCGCCGCCACAAGCAGCGCAATTCCTTTTTTCATAACTTTCTCCTTATATCCTTACATGAGTCCGTTGGCTGTCAGCCAACGCTGTACACTACTCTTGGAATTTGCAGCCTGGCTGCCGGTAATAGAAAGGCCCTTTTTAAGCACCACGCCCGGAGCGTACTTTTTGATGTCACGCTCGCTGGATCCCATGCCGCTGCCTTCGTTTGTGCAGAGAGGCAGGATCGTCTTGCCGGTGAAATCAAATGCTTCCAGGAAGGTGACCACCGCCATCGGCATCGTTCCCCAATAGTTGGGATAGGCAAGCACGATTGTGTCATATTCATCGATGCTCTCCGGCAGGCTCTTAAGTGCCGGACGAACGCCTGCTCTAAAATCCTTCTTTGCCTGTTCGATGCAGGTCATGTAGACCGGGGAGTAAGGATCCTTCATCTCGATCTTGAAGCTGTCTGCCTCGATCAGCTCCTTCATGCGGCCTACTACGATCTCTGTGTTACCAACCTTTACATAGCGCATTGCTCCGCCAAAATAGTTCTCATCCGCTCTTGAAAAGAATGCGATCAGTGTCTTTGCCATGTCTGTCTCCTCCGTTTTGTAAGTATTTCTCTTTGGTCTCTGTGGTTTATCTCTCTGATGGCTTTATTTTGGCACATTTTGATCGCGTAATCCAATTGAAAACTATTATGATTGATTTGATTTTTAAATAGCGCACTGTTCTTAAATGCATTTAGGTAATACTCGTTAATACAAACTCTTTACTTTTTCATAGTCAATGGTGTCGCGGGGAAGCTCATAAGACAACACTGTTTCCCAATCTCCCCCGTCCTTTCTTTTCGCGAAAGAGACCTCCAGCGTCCACTCGTACTCCTTTCCAGAGTTAAGAACCTGGCAGAGAGCTGTCAGTCCAACAGCCTCATCTGCGATGCTTTCCATCTTTTCCCGTGGAACGTCGCTCCCCATGCGCAGGGTGATTCCCTGATAGACCCTGCTCAGGTTGTTGTAGACGGGGCCGTAACTGGGATCGTAAAACTTCAGCTCTTTGCGCAGCTCCTCAAGACGAGTTTCATAGATTCGCACCAGACGGCTGAACTCACGGGATTTGCCCCGAATCCGCACCGAGTTTTCCTCGACAACCAAGCTCCTGTAGAAATCTCCATCCAGAGCTTCAAGCCCTGCAGCAAATTTCTCCGCATCCGTGTGGAGGAGACCAAGGAGTTCTTTATCGATCACGACTGTCTGCATCTTTGTCCCGTCGTCCAGCATGAGGTCCGTCACAGCGTTCAGCTCATCGACCTGCATGGATACTTCCCCTTCTGCCTGGTAGGCACAGGTGTGGGAAGTTCCATCCTTACCGGTGAATTCATAATTCGTCCAGTCACCTCTGACCTCGTATCCTTCCTCCAGAAGGATCCGGTAAAGGGAACCGTATGGAATTCCATAATAGTAGTCATAGGCATAGCCCGGATATGCTGCCGTCTCCTCACCCAGCCTTCGAATCTCGGTGTTGTAGGAATCCGCCTCAATCACTGCGCTTCGCTCCGCAGTGTTGTACTCATCCATCCGGTCAAGATTTCCGCACTCGATGCAGTCCATTAGATAGTTGTCAGAGACATTCCGCAGCTTTTCTCGAACTTCCTCATCCTTTGTCTCAGCGTTGAAGTAAAATGAATAGGATTGTCCAATGAGTTTCCAATCAGGAGCCGCACCGGTATCATTAACCTGAAAACTCAGTGTGAATTCCGTATCATTGATTGTCGGATATTTGGCGGCATAGTCCCGGTAATTCCTGACAAATTCCACTCCCTTCTCAAAGTCTGCGCGCCTGTCGAATCCGCACACAACCATGATCCAGCTGGGACGCCCACTTGAATCAGGAATCTCCTTCAGAGAAAAGCCATCCGGTACAGAAAAACTTTCCATAAGAACTCTCTGTTTCTGATATAGAAGATCATCTGTCATGCGGTTCGTAACCCACTCAAGGCCCCAGTATCGATCGTCGCAGACGTGGAAGACCAATTCCTCCCCAAGATCAAAGTCCTTCGTCGACACCGTCCAGATTCTGTCGGTGTAGCCGTCCTCGCCTTCTACTTCCTCGGGCCCGCTGATGACAGAGTATGAAGAAAGTCCCATCTCTTCACGGATGTACTTTATGACATCTTCTTCTTTGTAATCCTTTGTACACGCAGAGAGTATGACGGCTGCAAGGAGCAATGCCGCAGTCAGAATTCTTTTTGTCTTCATCTTAAGCCTCTGTTATTCTAAAAGATTAAGCCTCTGTTATTCTAAAAGATTAAGCCTCTGTTATTCTAAAAGATTAAGCCTCTGTTATTCTAAAAGAACCCTCCACCAATCCCGGTGAAGGGTTCTTTTCATCATGATCAATAGAGCTTCGCGCCCGCTGGAATGTGGTTGTCCACCATCAGCAGGTTGAGCTTCTCCTCGCCCTCTTCCTCGTGCACTGCGCTCAGAAGCATGCCGCAGGAATCGATGCCCATCATCTTGCGGGGCGGAAGGTTTGTGATTGCGATGCAGGTCTTGCCGACCAGCTCTTCAGGCTCATAGTACTCGTGGATGCCGGACAGGATTGTGCGGTCTGTGCCGGTTCCATCGTCCAGAGTAAACTGCAGAAGCTTCTTGGACTTCTTGACTGCCTCACAGGCCTTGACCTTGACAGCTCTGAAATCAGACTTGCTGAAGGTGTCAAAATCCACCTGCTCCTCAAACATGGGCTCGATCTTCACCTTGGAGAAGTCGATCTTCTCGTTGGGGGTGAAGAAGCCTGTTGCCTCCGCTGCGGGAGCTTCCTCTGCAACTGCCGCATCTGTAGCGCCAGCTTTCTCAGCTGCCGCTGCCTTGGGCTTGCCGGATCCGTCCAGGGACTTCATGGTCGGGAACAGCAGAACGTCTCTGATCGCTGCGCTGTTGGTCAGCAGCATGGTCAGACGGTCGATGCCGTATCCGATACCGCCCGTAGGAGGCATACCGATTTCCATGGCGTGCAGGAAATCTTCATCGGTGTGCTGTGCTTCGTCATCGCCGGCCTCAGCCAATGCATCCTGCGCTGCAAATCTCTCTCTCTGATCGATAGGATCATTGAGCTCGGAGTAAGCGTTGCACATCTCCCATCCGTTGATATAGAGCTCGAATCTCTCTACCTTGGTCGGATCCTCGGGCTTTTTCTTGGTCAGAGGGCTGATCTCGATCGGGTGATCCATGATGAAGGTAGGCTGGATCATCTTGTCCTCGCAGAACTCGTCAAAGAACAGGTTTACGATGTCGCCCTTGACATGGCGATCCTCGTACTCGATGCCCTTTTCGTCTGCCAGCTTCTTAGCCTCTTCCGTTGTAGCAACCTGGTCAAAATCAATGCCTGTCTGCTCTTTGATGGCATCGATCATGGTGAGCTTTCTGAAGGGCTTGCCCAGATTGATTTCCTTGTCGCCGTAGACAATGGTTGTCGAGCCGCAGACCTTCTCGGCCAGATAGCGGAACATGCTCTCGGTCAGTTCCATCATGCCGTAGTAGTCTGTGTATGCCTGATAGAGCTCCATGAGTGTAAACTCAGGGTTGTGTCTGGTATCGACGCCTTCATTTCTGAATACGCGGCCGATCTCGTAGACTCTCTCCAGTCCGCCGATGATCAGTCTCTTGAGGTAGAGCTCCAGGGAAATGCGGAGCTTGACGTCCTCATTGAGCGCGTTGAAATGGGTCTCGAAGGGGCGAGCTGCCGCGCCGCCTGCATTAGCAACCAGCATGGGAGTCTCGACCTCCATGAATCCACGTGCGTCGAGGAACTTTCTGATCTCGCTGATGATCTTGGATCTCTTGATAAAGGTGTTCTTGGACTCCTCGTTCATGATCAGATCCACATATCTCTGGCGGTAGCGCATATCCACGTCCTGCAGGCCGTGGAACTTCTCCGGCAGGGGAGTCAGAGACTTGGACAGAAGGGTCAGTTCTTTGGCATGGACGGAAATCTCGCCGGTCTTGGTCTTGAAGACAAAGCCCTTTACGCCGATGATATCGCCGATATCCATGCGCTTGAAATCCTTATACGCCTCTTCGCCCAGGTCGTCTCTGGCGACGTAGACCTGGATTCTGCCTTCCTTGTCCTGTACGTTGCAGAATGATGCTTTGCCCATGACGCGCTTGAACATCATGCGGCCGGCGATGGATACGGTCTCATTCTCGAGACTGTCAAAATCCCGCCTGATCTGTTCGCTGTGGTGGGTCTGATCATACTTGACGATCTGGAAGGGGTCTCTTCCAGCCGCCTGCAGTTCCGCAAGTTTCTCTCTTCTGACCTTCTCGAGCTGAGAAGCGTCCTGTCCCTTCTGCTGATTATTCTGTGCCACTTTCTTCCTCCATGTTGGTACATGCCTTTACAGGCGCTGCATCTGCCTGCATGGCTTCACTTAAAATAACGGCGCCTTCTAAGTATGGCGCCGTTAAGACTTTCATTATCGGTTGGGAGCTGTGATCTCCAGGACCTTGTAAGCGCTCTCTCCGGCAGGTGTGTGAACGGTCACGGTCTCACCTACGTGCGCGCCGATCAGTGCCTTGCCGACAGGGGATTCGTTAGAAATCTTCCCCTTGATGCTGTTTGCCTCTGTAGATCCAACGATCTTGTAAGACAGTTCCTCATCAAACTCTACATCATAGATTCTGACCGTGCTGCCGATCATGATCCTGTCTGCAGTGACGTCTTCCTCGTCGACGACCTCGACGTTCTTGAGGATCTTCTCAAGCTCTTCGATTCTCGCCTCGATGTCTCTCTGCTCATCCTTCGCTGCATCATACTCAGCGTTCTCAGACAGATCGCCCTGCTCTCTAGCTTCCTTGATCTTCTGTGCAACTTCTTTTCTTCTTACAACCTTCAGTTCGTGAAGTTCATCCTCATATCTCTTGAGGCCTTCTCTGGTCAGAATATTCTTTTTCTCTTCCATTTCCTGCTGCTCCCAAACTATTACAATATCTACTTAAACCAACCCATGGTTCATTTCATTGACACTGAATTATACAAGAGTACAAGTGATATTGTCAATTATTTTTGTACAATTCACGCGTAGGGGTACTCTTTGGCCAGAAGTGCCTGCAGCTGCGCCTTCGTCGTAACGGAATTGACGCTCTTTCTGACTCTGGACGCCCCCGGAAAGCCGGTCAGATAATTGTGGACATGACCTCTCATCTCCCGCATACCAACCTTTTCGCCCTTGCACTCGCAGAGCATATCCGCATGCCGCAGGATCATTCTTACTATGTCGCGCCTGGGCGGCCGCTCCAGAATCACGCCTTTTTCCAGATAGGCGTTCACCTCCCGGAAGATCCAGGGATTGCCCTGCGCCGCTCTCGCGATCATGACCGCGTCGCATCCGGTCTCATCCATCATCCTTTTCGCGCTGGGGCCGTCCACCACGTCCCCATTTCCGATGACTGGGATCTGCAGCGCTTTTTTGACATCTGCAATCGTGGACCAATCCGCGGTCCCGCTGTACATCTGCTCTCTGGTCCTTCCGTGAACAGCTACTGCCGACGCGCCGCCCTCCTGGGCCGCAAGTGCGCACTCCACCGCATTGATGTGATCTGCGTCAAAACCTCGACGCATCTTCACCGTCACCGGCCTGCTCGTGTTCTCCTTGCAGGCGCGCACCACCTTCTCGATCAAGGCCGGATCCCGCATGAGCGCCGACCCCTCCTGGTTGTTCACGATCTTGGGCACCGGGCACCCCATATTGATGTCCAATATGTCAAACGTCTGCTCCTCCAGGATCCTGCAGGCCTCCGCCATGACGTCCGGCTCGTGGCCAAAAATCTGCAGCGACACAGGCTTTTCCTCCGGCGCCGTCTCCCACAGTTCGCCGGTCCTCCGGCTCCTAAATGTGATTGCCTTGGCGCTGATCATCTCCATGCAGACGAGCCCTGCTCCCATCTCGTGGCAGAGAAGGCGGAAAGGCAGGTCGGAAACACCGGCCATAGGGGCAAAAATCGTTCGGTTGGGAATCGTCACGCTCCCGATCTGCAGCGGGGATGTGTATCTGTTGTCTGTCACAAGAACCTCCCTTTCACTGCGATCACTCATCTTCTTCATCTTCCTCTTCCAGAAGCGCCGCTGCGTCCTGGTGCAGGAAGGTCACCTTGAAATAGATGGAGAGAGCACGGAACATATCGGCCTTCTTCCTGCGGATTTCCTTCTTGAGAAGCTCCGCGCCGATCTCGTCATAGAGAAGATCCCCTTCTTCCATCTGCGTATCCATTTCGACCTCGCCAAAGGGCGTAAATCCGATAGTAAAAACGCCGCCAACTTCTTCTGTAAAGAGCACACAGATAATGTGGAGTTCTTCCTTGATGTTCTCCGGAATCTTGTCGAATTTGTTGTTAAAGTAATACTTTTTCTCGTATGCATTGGCGCCGCAGAGCACTACGCGGTAGTTATCCGCGCGCATCTCTTCCATCTCATCCATTCCATCCTTGGCAGCACCAATTTCATTGTGTGTATATTGATCGCTCATGCAAGTCTCCCATCTATTGTTTACACATATCCCATTACGCCGCGGACCGACACCTCTCCGGTACCGACGGTCCGATCGGCGGATCCGTCCTCCGGGCGCACAACCAGCTCTCCCTGGGAATTGATTCCCATCGCCGTCCCCTCAAAGGGGGCAACCGGATCGAGGACTCTCACCTTGCGCCCGCGGTTGACCAATCCCTTTTCATAGCGCTCCCTGAGCGGCTCCAGAGATTGTTCCTTTACGAAAATCGCATAATCCTCTTCGAAATGCTTCCAGACTGCCGCCGTCAGCTCCGCGCGGTTTACCACTTCTCCGAGGGCAAGCCGCAGCGATCCCGCCGTCTCACGGATCTCCTCCGGAAACTCCGTCTGATTGACATTCAGGCCGATTCCGATCACGATATCCCGTATTTCCATCTCCTCCAGACGCATCTCTGTCAAAATACCACAGATCTTCCTGTAAGGTCCACCCTCTGCACTGACCACGATGTCGTTGGGCCACTTGATGCCAAATCGGAGGGCATCATCTGGTTCCCGGGCTTCTTCCTGCGCCGGCCCCCCGGCCGCGTTCTGTTCCGATTTCCGGTCCACGCCCTGATTCGCCCCCGTTTTTGCATCCCCATACAGTTCCTCGCAGGCCTCGTACACGGCCATTGCCATGACCAAAGTCAGCATAGGCGCCGTATCCGGCCTGATGGCGGGTTTTAGCAGTATGCTCATGTACACGTTGACGTCTGGCGGCGAGATCCAGGTGCGTCCCCGTCTCCCCTTACCGGCTGTCTGCATAGAAGTCACTTCAATGGTTCCCTGCGACGCCCCTTCCTCTGAGAGCTTGAACAGATCCGTATTGGTGGATCCAGTCTCCTCTTTGTAAATGAGGGGCTTTCCGGCCCAGGCCGTATGCATGGCCCGATCCAGTTCTTCCTGATTAAAGAGATCTCTTCCTTCCACAGAAAGGAGGCGGTACCCCTTATTAGTTACCGCCTCGATCGGATATCCTTCCTGTTTGAGTTTTCCTACGATCTTCCAGACAGCCGTTCGCGAGATGCCAAGCGCCTCGCTGAGCTCCTGCCCGGACAGATAGCTGTCGGTCTCCCGCAGCTTTTGCAAAACCTGTTGTTTCCTGTCCATTCTGTTATGTACCATTCCAAGTATTAGAGCGTCGCCGCCATGACCGCCTTGATCGTGTGCATGCGGTTCTCTGCCTCTTCAAAGACCACCGACTGCGGTCCTTCAAACACTTCGTCTGTGACTTCCAGTTCCGCCATCCCGAACTGCTCGTAGATCTGACGGCCAATGCCGGTTCCCTGATCGTGGAAAGCGGGCAGGCAATGCATGAAGACAGCATTCTCGCCAGCCAGATCCATCAGCTCCTGTGTCACCTGATAAGGCTTCATCTGCTCAATTCTCTCAGCCCAGGCTTCCATAGGCTCGCCCATGGATACCCATACGTCGGTATAGAGGACGTCGGCACCCTTGGCGCCTTCTCTTGCATCCTCTGTGAGGGTGATGCTGCCGCCGGTTGTCTCTGCAATCTCTCTGCAGGTCTTCACCAGTTCTTCATCCGGGAAGAAGTTTTTGTTGGCGCACAGCGTGATGTGCATGCCTGTCTTAGCGCCGGCTACCATCCAGCTGTTGGCCATGTTGTAGCGGCAATCGCCATAGAAGCTCAGCTTAATTCCCTTGATCCGGCCAAAATGCTCTCTGATCGTGAGCATATCCGCCAGCATCTGGGTGGGATGGAACTCGTTTGTAAGACCGTTCCAAACCGGTACCTTACTATACTTGGCCAGCTCTTCCACGATTTCCTGGCCGTAGCCGCGGTACTCAATACCGTCGTACATGCCGGCCAGTACGCGCGCCGTATCTGCAATACTTTCTTTCTTGCCGATCTGGGATCCGGTCGGATCCAGGTAAGTGGTTCCCATACCCAGATCATGGCCTGCCACCTCAAAGGAGCAGCGGGTTCTGGTACTTGTCTTTTCAAAGATCAGCGCAATGTTCTTGCCCTCGCAGAGTCTGTGGGGAATCCCCTTCTTCTTCTTGTCCTTGAGGTCTGCCGCCAGATCGATGAAATACAGGATCTCTTCCTCACTGAAGTCCAACAGTTTCAAAAAATCTTTTCCCTTAAGGTTCACTGCCATTGGTCGACCGTATCCTTTCCTGATGTCCCGGATCATTTAAGATCCGATTTCATTATTTTGCTGCGTCATCCTTCATAAGTTCCTTGACGGAAGAAGCAAGACCTGCGATCCCCTGGATCTCAGAAGGGATGATGATCTTGGTTGCTTTGCCGTCTGCTGCCTGCGCGAAGGCCTCCAGACTCTTAATCCTGAGGACTGCCTCATCGGCGCCTGCCTCGCGGATCATGCGGATACCATCGGCGTTCGCCTGCTGTACCTGACGGATCGCTTCACTGCGTCCTGCAGCTTCCTGGATCATCTTCTCTTTCTGTGCTTCCGCAGCAAGGATAGTAGCTCTCTTGTCTGCTTCCGCCTGCAGGATCATGGATTCCTTCTGTCCTTCTGCGACCAGGATAGCTGACTTCTTCTCACCTTCCGCCTTCAGAATGGACTCACGTCTCTCACGCTCTGCCTTCATCTGCTTCTCCATTGCCTCGCGGATGGCGGCGGGAGGTGTGATGTTCTTGAGCTCGACACGGGTCACCTTGATACCCCAGGGATCCGTTGCGACGTCCAGAGAGGCACGCATCTTGGCGTTGATGATCTCACGGGATGTCAGCGTCTCATCCAGATCCAGCTCACCGATGATATTTCTCAGTGTTGTCGCTGTCAGGTTCTCAATCGCCATGATCGGATTCTCAACACCGTATGTGAAGAGCTTGGCGTCCGTGATCTGGAAGAACACGATCGAGTCGATCTGCATGGTGACGTTATCCTTTGTAATAACAGGCTGGGGAGGGAAATCCACGACCTGCTCCTTGAGGTTGACCCTTCTTGCCACCCTCTCAATGAAAGGGATCTTGAAGTGAAGGCCTACGCCCCAGGTTGCGCTGTAAGCGCCGAGGCGCTCAATGACATATGCATGTGCCTGCGGTACGATCTGAATGCAGGACACCGCGATAGCCAATACGATGACGATCAGAATTCCAAGTGCTATAATTCCACCCATTTTGTACCTCTTTTCTTAATACTATAAATGTTGATAGGTTGTTGCTTTTGCCTATGAACTTAATGAACCATTCCGATATTTATTGATTTTCTTCCTGGCCCTGTCCTTCGATGTTGTCGATGCGCTTGCCGACGATCAGCTTCACGCCCTCGATAGCACGGATCATGACGATCTCGTCCTTTTCGATCACATGCGCCGGATTGACCGATCGTGCCGTCCAGATCTGGCCGTTGACCTGGGCTGCGCCTGTGCTTTGCAGGTTGTCGATCCTCTCCGTGACGACTGCCTCCTTGCCGATCAGGCTGTCCGCATTGGTCCGCGTCTTGTCTTTACTCATAAACCGGACTGCCAGCGGCCTTGTCAGGACCAGCAGTATTACGGAGCCCGCCACAAAGAGCGCAGCCTGCAGCCATACGGGGCCGCCCATCACCGCGCAGAGTAACGCGATCAGAGCACCGCCCGCAAACCATATGGTCGTCAGCGCCGATGTCGCAAATTCTACAAGTAAAAGGAGCGCGATCGCAATCAGCCAGAACTGAATCATACTGAGTGACATAGAATAATCCTCCTTTACCAAAATATCTATGATTCACAATATAACCGCAAGCGGTCTAACTGTCAAATCACATTCCCAATCACATTCCGCCGTGCCTTCTCTGTCTCGATGCCTCGAACATCAGGATCCCCGCCGCCATTGCGGCGTTGAGCGACTCGATCTGCCCTTCCATGGGAATATGGACCCTGGAGGACGCAGCGTTCGCTGCCTCATCGGTAAGTCCGTTCCCTTCATTGCCGATCAAAAAGGCGCAGGGACCGGTGCAGTCCGCCTGGTCGTAGGGAATACTGGCATCCAGATGTGCGGCATAGACCTGCATACCATATTCATCCCGCAGCGATCTGATCGCGCCCGTCAGATCGTCCGTATACAGAAACGGCACGCGGAAGATCGCGCTCATCGTTGCGCGCACCGTCTTGGGGTTGAAGAGATCGACCGTATCCTTGCTGAGCAGGACGCCTGTCACGCCCGCCGCCTCCGCGGTCCGCATCATGGTACCGAGATTTCCGGGGTCCTGAATGTTTTCCAGGATCAGCAGCAGGGGAGCCTTCCCGGCCTCCGCCTTAGCACTGCGCCCCAGCAGGTCTTCTTTTTGATAAGACGGCATCTGTGCGACACACATTACACCTTGCGGCGTCTCCGTATCAGAAACTTTCCGCATGATCTCTTCTGTCAAAATCGTGCAGCCCACAGGCATCGAAGCCTCGGGCCGATCCTTCAGATACTCTTCCGTCACATATACTTCCCTGATAAACGCCCGGGGCGTATCGGTGAACAGCCTCTCTCCCTCCAAAAGAAAGACCTGCTCCTGTTTGCGCAGTTTGGCCTTTTTTCTGAGGCTGATCAGTCTTTTGACACGGGCGTTGGTGGCAGATGTGATTTTCTCGATCATGAATATTCTCCCATAAAAAGGACCGGACGAAATAATCCGTCCGGCCACATAATACTATCTCTATTACAGATGCGTACTAATCTGATACTCGTATTCGGAGATGGACTTGGACATGGAAAGCGCTTCCTCGATGTCCATATCGACAAACTTTCCGTTCTGGTAGCAGACCACTCGATTGGTCTTGCCCTGTACCAGAATGTCAGCCGCGTACGCGCCCATGATCGATGCGTAGTAACGATCCTTACAGGTCGGTGATCCGCCTCGCTGCATGTAGCCCAGAATCGTGGCGCGTGTCTCGACGCCGGTCGCCGCCTCGATTCGTCTTGCCATGGAAGTGGAATGTCCGATGCCTTCTGCGTTGATGATCAGATGGTGCTTCTTGCCGATGCGTCTGTTCATAATGATGTGATCGACGATCTTCTGCTCATCATAGTCATATTTCTCAGGGATCAGAATATCCTCTGCGCCGTTGGCGATACCGCACCAGAGCGCGATATAACCGGCGTGGCGTCCCATAACCTCGATGATACTGCATCTCTCGTGGGAGGACGATGTATCCTTGACCTTGTCGATCGCTTCCATCGCAGTGTTGACAGCTGTGTCAAAACCGATCGTGTAATCGGTGCAGGTGATGTCAAGGTCGATGGTTCCGGGAATACCGATGGTATTGATTCCGTGGCGAGACAGGGCCTGCGCACCGCGGTAAGAGCCATCACCGCCGATGACGACGATTCCGTCAATGCCGTGCTTGTTGCAGATGTCCGCTGCCTTCTGCTGCACTTCCTCTTCCTTGAACTCAGGGCACCTGGCTGTTCCCAGTACGGTTCCACCTTGGTGAATGATACCCGCTACATCAATGGATTTCATCTCGTGGAACTCTTCGTTGAGAAGGCCCTTATAACCTCTCTGAATTCCAATCACTTTGCACTTATTGTGCATTGCTTCTCTTGCAACCGCACGGATCGCAGCATTCATTCCAGGTGCATCTCCGCCGCTTGTCAATACGCCGATTTGCCTTATTTCCTTAGCCATAACTGGTGCCTCCGCATCCTCTGGTTCAATCAGGGTTAAAAACTTATCAACTAATATTTTATCTCAATACGGCCTTTATTGCAAACTTTTCGCTCATGTAAGGACACAATTCTTGTCCCCGAATCGCTCTTTTATAAGAGCGACCAGACGCTCGTCCGCCCGGACGCCCTGTCCTGCCGGGAGCTCTTTTCGGAGCTTGGGATTCTCAATAAAAATCACCACTTTGTCCCTTCCGCCGTGCTCATCCACAATCCTCTTCAGATCCGCTACGCCATGCTTGTAGGCCTCCGGGTCCGGGAAACGGATCCAGAGTTTGCGCGGCACATCGTCGAAGGGAATCACCTTCTCGCAGATCAGTTTTCCGTCCCTCTCCTCTTCGAGAGAGATCCGGCCTGACAGGAACACTTTATTGTCTTCCACGAGCTTTTCACTCTCTTTTTCGTAGGTATTGGGGAATACGATGACCTCCATGGTGCCGGTCATATCTTCGACGTCCAGAAACGCCATGACCTTGTTGTTCTTGGTATATTTCACTTTTTTGGCCGAGATCATACCGCCGATCACAGCCTTATCGCCGTCATGGACACGGGTTGCGCCGGTCTCCTCATCCAGGATAAAATCGCTGACCCGGTTGGTGATATGGCTCTTCCAAAGTCCCATATACTCTTCCAGCGGATGTCCGCTGACATAGATGCCAAGAACCTCCTTTTCAAACGCCAGTTTGAGCTCCTTGGGGTACTCTCCGATGTCGGGCATGGTGACCACATAGTCCTTCTTGTCCTCTTCGTCCGCAAAATCGAACAGGGAGAGCTGTCCGGCCATATCGTTCTTCTTGGAGTTCGAAAGGTCGTCCATCATGCGCATATATACGCTCATGAGCTGCTTGCGGGTGGCCCCAAGACAGTCCAGCGCGCCGGCTTTTATGAAATTCTCGACGACTCGCTTATTGACTTCACGATCCTTTAAGATCATGCGGGATAAAAAGTCGTGCAGATCCCTGAATTTGCCTCTTTCCGCTCGCTCACGGATCACCGCATCGATCACAGGCCTTCCGACGCCCTTGATCGCGGTCAGTCCATAGCGGATTGCGCCGCCCGAGACCGAGAATCCCGCTTCTCCCTCGTTGATATCCGGGGGCAGGAGCCGTATGCCCATACTCCGACATGTCAAAATATAGCCGGCCACCTTGGTCGGGAAGTCAATGACCGACGTCATAAGCGCGGCCATAAATTCCGTCGGATAATAATACTTGAGCCAGGCGGTCTGATACGCAACAACTGCGTAACAGGCGGCGTGGGACTTATTAAACGCATATTTGGCGAAGTCCATCATCGTATCATAGATGTGGGACGCCACTTCCGCGCTGATTCCCTTGGCCACACAGCCGGGCACGCCCTCCTCGGGATTGCCGTAGACAAAGTTGCGGCGCTCCTGTTCCATGACCTTCTGCTTCTTCTTGGACATCGCGCGGCGCACAAGGTCGCTTCGTCCCAGTGTATAGCCGCCCAGATTTCGCACGATCTGCATGACCTGCTCCTGGTAGACGATACATCCATACGTGGGCTCCAGAATGGACTCCAGTTCCTCCGCGTCATAGGTGATCTTGTCCGGATTCTTCTTGCCATAGATATACTTGGGGATGAAATCCATTGGCCCCGGGCGGTACAGGGAAATACCGGCAATGATATCTTCAAAATTCTCCGGGTGCAGTTCTTTCATGAATCCTTGCATACCGCCGGATTCAAGCTGGAAAACGCCGTCCGTCCTGCCCGTCGAAATGGAGGCGTAGACGGCCGGATCCGCGTAGTCCAGGTGAGACAGATCCACAGGATACCCGATGGGATTTTCTTTCACCTGCGCCTTGTCGCCGCCCAGAGACGGCTCGTAGGCGGGATAGGCGCCGCCCGCCTCTTCGATCGAGCGGTTGGCCATTCGCACCGCATTCTGGATCACCGTCAGGGTGCGAAGGCCCAGAAAGTCCATCTTGAGAAGGCCCAGTTCCTCGATCGTCGTCATGGTAAACTGGGTCGTCACAGAGCCGTCGGCCGCCCTGGAGAGCGGCACAAGGTCCTCCGCCGGTTCCGAGCAGATGACGACGCCTGCCGCGTGGACAGAGCTGTGCCGAGGAAGTCCCTCCAGCTTCTTACTCATATCGATCAGGCGGCGGATTCTGTCGTCTTCATCGTAGGCCTTCTTGAGTTCCGGGTTTTGGCTCAGCGCCTTGTCCAGCGTCATATTGAGCTCTGCGGGCACCATCTTGGAGATGCTGTCCACAAATCCGTAAGGTAGATCCATGACGCGCCCCACGTCGCGGATGACGCCCTTGGCCGCCAGCGTTCCGAAGGTGATGATCTGCATGACTCTGTCACGCCCGTACTTGCGGGTGACATAGTCGATGACTTCGCCCCTTCGCTCGAAGCCGAAGTCCACGTCGATATCGGGCATGGACACGCGCTCTGGATTAAGAAAACGCTCGAACAGAAGGTTATATTTGATGGGATCGATGTCTGTAATATGCAGGCAATACGCCACAATGCTACCCGCTGCGCTGCCTCTTCCGGGGCCGACCATGATATCGTGCTCCCTTGAGAAGTTGATATAATCCCACACGATGAGGAAGTAGTCCACGTAGCCCATCTGGCGGATCGTATTCAGCTCATACTCCAGTCTCTCTCTGAGCGTTCCGTCGTCGTCCGGATAGCGTTCTTTCATGCCGTCGTCGCACAGCTTATTGAGATAGGTCCAGGAATCGTACCCCTCCGGCACCTCGAAATGCGGCAGCTTTGTGACGCCGAACTCGATCTCGACGTTGCAGCGCTCTGCAATGCGGTGCGTATTGTCCAGGGCCTCCTGGGCATAGGGAAACAGGGCCCGCATTTCCATCTCACTTTTGACAAAAAACTGCCCTCCCGGATACCGCATCCGGTTTTCGTCAGAAAGCTTCTTACCGGTCTGGATGCACAGAAGGATATCATGGGCCTCCACATCGTCGGCATAGGTATAGTGGATGTCGTTGGTGGCGATCAGGGGGATCCCCAGCCGTCTGCTCATCGACATCAGTGCCATATTGACTTTCTGCTGGTCCTCGTAGCCGTGGTCCTGCAGCTCCAGAAAGAAGTTGCCCTGGCCAAAAATGTCCAGGTACTTGAGGGCCGCCTTGTCTGCCGCCGCGAGGTCGTCCCGGACGATATTGCGCGCCACTTCTCCCGCCAGGCATGCACTCGACGCAATGATCCCCTCGTGGAACTCGCGCAAAAGCGCCTCGTCGACACGAGGCTTATAGTAATAGCCTTCCGTAAAGGAACGGCTCACGATCTTCATGAGATTGGCGTAGCCCTTGTTGTTCTCAGCCAAAAGGATCAGGTGATAGTACCGGTCGTCTCCGGCCCCCTGCTCCCTGTCGAACCTCGATCCGGGCGCCACATATACTTCACAGCCGATGATCGGTTTGATCCCTGCCTCTTTGGCCGCTTTATAAAAATCGATCACGCCGTACATGACGCCGTGATCGGTGATGGCAGCGCTGTCCATGCCAAGTTCCTTGACGCGCTTTACATATTCTTTGATCTTGTTGGATCCGTCCAGCAGCGAGTATTCGGTGTGGACGTGCAGATGTGTAAATGCCATTCTGCCTCGCTTTCCCGGCTTTTCATCCGCCGCAAAGCTTCTGTGAGGACCGGTACAGCTTTCCCTATTGCAGCTGTACCAGTCGCTGCATTCCTAATGGTTATTGTTTGTCCGGCTCCTGCTTTTCCTTCAGATACGCGAACACCGTGACCAGATCCTCCGGCGTCGTGACCTTGATATTGCGATAGGACGCCTTGACGAGCTTGACTCTGCATCCCGTGAAGAACTCCACGACCATGGCGTCGTCTGTGATCACTACGCCCTTCGCGCGCACGTCCACATAGGAATGCACCATCTTCTCATAGGCCTCGCGGATCATCTCGAATTCAAAAACCTGCGGCGTCTGTACGATCCAGACGTCCTTGCGGTTGGGTGTTTTGACAACGAATCCCTCGCTGTCGGAGATCTTGACGGTATCCTTGGATGGTACGCCCGCGACGCAGGCCTTGTGGATCCGGACCTCGTTATAGAGCCTTTTCAGCGTGTCCTCTTCGATAAAGGGGCGCGCCGTGTCATGAATGAATACATAGTTGCAGGGCCAGTCGATCTGCTTGATGCCCTTATAGACAGAAAAGCAGCGCTCGCTGCCGCCCGCGATGATCTTGCGGACCTTCTTGCCCAGGCCGCACACGTCGATCATCTCTTTACAGATCTCTTCATCTCCCTGCAGGACCGTGATCACAATATCTGTGATGATATCGCAGTTGTCCATCGTCGCCAGTGAATAGGTGAACAAGGGCATCCCTTCGAGATCCAGATACTGTTTGCGGGTATTGCCGCCCATTCGCAGTCCCTTTCCTGCTGCCAGCAGGATTGCGGTACAACGATCTTTCATCTCTCCCCCAATCTCAGCCCGGGCTTTGCATTCAGGTCCAGGCCGCTGCGGATTCCTTTGATAAACTCATAGTAGGCTGCGCTTCCGATCATCGCCGCATTATCTGTACACAGAATCGGCGGCGGACAATAAAACGCGACGCCTCGTTCCGAACACGCCTTTTCCATCGCAGCGCGCAGGGCTGTATTGGATGCTACGCCGCCCGCGAGCGCGAATTTGTCAAGGTGAAACTCTTCAATCGCCCACATTGCGTGGGACACCAGCACGTCGACAACTGCCTGCTGGAAGGACGCTGCAACGTCCGGCACAGAAATCTCTATATTCTTCATCTTGCATGTGTTGAGATAGTTGAGTACAGAAGACTTCATGCCGCTAAAGCTGAAATCATAGCGGGATCCCGCCACCTTCCCTCTTGGGAAGTCGATCGCCGCCGGATTTCCCTCTTTGGAGACCTTGTCGATCTTGGGCCCGCCCGGATAGCCGAGTCCGATCTCTCTGGCCACTTTGTCAAACGCCTCTCCGGCTGCGTCATCCTGCGTCCGGCCCAGGATTTCATACTCGCCATAATCCTTTACCAGGACCAGATGGGTGTGGCCGCCCGATACGACCAGGCACGCGAATGGCGGCTCCAGGTCCTTGTTTGCGATGTAATTGGCGCTGATATGCCCCTCAATGTGATGCACGCCGATGAGCGGAATGCCGGTCGCAAAGCTGAGCGCCTTGGCCTCGGAGACGCCAATGAGGAGCGGTCCGACAAGGCCCGGACCATAGGTCACCGCGATGGCGTCCATGTCCGTAAGCGATTTGCCGGCCTCCGAAAGGCCCTTTCGCACGACCTGGTTGATGCGCTCCGTGTGCTTTCTCGAGGCGATCTCCGGCACAACGCCGCCATACAATGTGTGGATGTCAATCTGCGAGGAGATCACGTTGGAGAGGACCTCTCTTCCGTTTACAACGACAGCCGCCGCCGTCTCATCGCAGCTGGATTCAATTGCCAAAATATAGGTGTCTTTTTGCATACTATCTTACGTCTTAAATCTATTTCTGATATCTATTCCTGTTCAAACTTCAGTTCCATTGTCTTGCCGTCCTTGCCGGGCGCCGCATTGGGGAAAATCTTCCATACAACCGGCATGAACTCCTCGGGGTGGGTCAAAGAAGGGCTGTAATGGGTGAGCCACATCCTTGCCGGCTGTCCCTTGCGGGCAATCTGCGCCGCCTCCGCAAAGGTCATATGCTTGTGGTCTTTCGCCTTGGCGATCTTGTCCTCTTCGCCATACATGCCCTCACAGATAAAGAGGTCGGCGCCTTCCGCCGCCTTGACCGCGCCTTCGCAGGGGCGCGTATCCGTGCAATAGCCCACTTTGAGTCCCTTTCTGGAAGGGCCAAGAACCATATCCGGCGTCAAAATACCATTCTCCGTCTCAATGGTCTCTCCCTTCTGCAGCTTGTTCCAGTAGGGCTTGGGAATATCGAGCGCCATTGCTCGTTCCACGTCAAATTTACCTGCCCTGTCAAGCGTCATGGCGTAGCAATAGCAGGTCACGTTGTGATTGACGCGGTATGCGTGGATCATAAAATCCTTCTCGCCGGGAAGGGCAAAGGTCTCCTCCGGCTCCCGGATTTCCTTAAACTGAATCTCAAAGGGGAGCTCCGGCGCAATGACGCGCAGTGAATTGACAACCCTCTCAAGGCCCTTGGGGCCCGCGATCAGAAGGGGCGTCGTCTTTTCCGCATTGCCCATAGTCAGGAGTAGTCCCGGCAGACCGCTGATATGGTCGGCGTGATAATGCGTAAAAAGGATCATATCAATCGGCTTGGGGCTCCATCCCTTTCGCCTGAGCGCCATCTGGGTTCCCTCGCCGCAGTCGATCAGAATGCTCTTTCCGTTGTAGCGGACCATCAGGGAAGTCAGATAGCGGTAGGGAAGGGGCATCATGCCGCCCGATCCCAGAAGACAAATATCGATCATATATACCTCATGTAAAAACTACTGCGCGTTTCTGCGCCACATAATGAGGGCGTCCTCCACCGGCTCTTCGTAAAAGCCTTCTCTGACTCCCTCCGTCTGAAACCCGAATTTTTCATACAGCGCTATGGCAGGCCGGTTCCCCGCCCGCACTTCCAGTGTAAACGCCTGCATGCCCTTCTCAAGGGATTCCTCAAGGAGTGTGCCGAGCATACGCCCTGCCACGCCGGCTCCGCGAAACGACGGCAATACTGCGACGTTCGTAATCTCTCCCTCGCCAAAAATATCTCTGACGCCGCATTCTCCGATGATTCTGGCGCCCGCGCCATCTGTCAGAAGCTCCGCCACATAGTAGTGCGCGTAAGGAAGAAGAAGCGTGGCAGAATAGACATCTGCCGACCACGGCTGAGAAAAGCTTGCCCTCTCCACTTCCAGCACCTGCTCAATATCCTCGCTGGTCATCCGGCGGATCCGGATCTGTGCCGGGTCAATCGCTGCATGCCGGATGGCAAGGGTCTGTTCATTATGTTTGTCTATTTGCATGTTTTTATTCTATTACGTTTTGTCCTATACACGGCTGTCCTAAATACCCAGATAAAGTGCTCAGATATAATGCTCAGACAGAATGCTCAGACAAATACTTTGTAGTTGCGCTTGTCGCCGCGTTCACGCTCTGCCTGCGGGATCCTGAGATACTCGGGTCTGAAGTCATCCGCTGTGACCAGCGCTGCCTCTCCCATTTCCGCATAGATCTGCGCCGCTCTCACAGCCGTTGAAGCCGCGCGCTGGCGATTCAGGTGGGCCGGTGCGAGCAGATAGGGGACCTGCATCTGTTCCTTGAGCGCCTCTTCATTGACCGGTACGCCATCGCCTACAAAGATCACTTCTTTGCCCAGTGCGTTGAGTTTGGCTGTGATCTCGGTGAGTGCCGTTACGCACTGCGGCTCCAGGACCTCTAAACCATCTTTGTTTTCATATATACCTGTGTAGACCTGCTGCCTTCTTGCGTCCATGAGCGGGCAGATCACACGGTCTGTTCCGTACAGGCCGCATGCCAGAGAATCCACTGTGGGAACCGGCAATACCGGCTTGTCCAGTGCAAGGCCAAGGCCTTTCACCGTCGCCGCGCCAATCCGAAGGCCTGTAAAGGAGCCGGGGCCGGCTGTCACTGCAATGAAATCGATCGAGGAGAGATCCAGATCCACCATTTCCTTCATCTCCTGCAGCATCGGCACAAGACTCTGGGAGTGCTTTTTCTTATATTGTACGCTGTATTCCGCTGTGAGGGTTCCGTCCTCGAGCAGGGCGCAGCCCGCCACAGGGCCGGACGCCTCAATTGCAAGTATCTTCATCTATACGCTTTCCTTTCGTCTGCGCAGGGTCAGTCGTCTTCTCCGGGTCTGACCACTGTGATCTTTCTGTAGTCCAATCCTTTGCTGAGATCCTTCTCGATCACGACATAAATCGTATCCGCCGGCAGGATCTCCTCAATCCTGTTTGCCCATTCGATCAGGCAGACGCCGTCTCCGTATACGTATTCATCGAAGCCGACTTCCTCCATTTCCTCGGGCTCTTCGATCCGGTAGACGTCGAAATGATATAGAGGAAGCCTCCCCTCCTCATAAATCTGCAGAATGGTGAAGGTGGGCGAGCTCACAGGCTCATCGATGCCAAGTCCCTCGGCAAATCCCTTCGTAAATACGGTCTTACCCACGCCAAGATCACCGATCAGGGCAAAGACCTGACCGGGCCTGGCCTCCGACGCCATCTGATATGCGATTTGGGCCGTAGCCTCTGTGGAATATGTTTCTGTAATATTCTTTGTTCTATTCATACTATCCATTATTTCACAATTACAGGTGTAAAACAAGCAAAGAGCGCTGTAAGCACAGCGCTCTCATAATACCACAATTTGTTTCAAAGAAAAGCCTATCTTGTATCCAAATGCTTCAATCTGCCGCCTTGACGCTCTCCTGCGGCGTATTTCCGTACTTGATGATCGGGCTCAGCTTCTTGTAGACGAGCATTGTGATCGCCGAAATGCCCACGCCCTTGATGATATTGATCGGCGCAACCATCAGGATCACGAAAGATGTGATATCCTTGACGCCAGCGTTGATCGCGGCGCCCATGCCGAGAATGGCGTCCAGAGGCATACCGTAAAGCTTGGCAAATGTGGGAAGCAGGTAGACTGCGTTAAACCATGTTCCGAACACGGTCATGACCAGCGTGCCGACTGCGCAGCCGATCAGCGCGCTTCTCTTGGATTTGTGGAACTGATAGATGACGGATGCGGGCAGCACCAGCATGCAGCCGATCAGGAAATTGGCCAGGTCGCCGACGAACGCGGTGGAAGTCGACTTGAGAAGCAGCTTTACGATTTCCTTAATGAACTCCACAAGCACGCCAGCAACAGGGCCAAACGCAAAGCCCGCGATCAGGGCCGGGAGCTCGCTGAAGTCCAGCTTGTAAAAAGAAGGTGCGATGGGAAGGGCAAAGTCGAAGCAATAGAGGATACCCGAAATCGCCGCAAACATGCCGATCATAACCACTTTTCTTGTCGCGAGAACTCTGTCTGTATCCCCGTTGACCTTCTTGGCTGCTTTCTCAAAGCCATACGCGATCGCAACCATCACAACAACAGCCACAAGGCACACGCCTACAAATCCTGCATTGTCCTTCACTGCGCCAAAGAATCCATTCATCGCTCTTTCCTCCTTATGAATCGTGAATTTTCCTGTCCGATCAAACGGACGACCTGTTTTACGGTTTCCAGTCTCATACGGAGGTTTGCTGCCCATGGATCTCTTGCTGCCGGTTGATCAATACAAAAACCCCGCACGCAAATACGTACGGGGCATACCATGCAAACCGGCAGATTGAGACGTTCATTTCATCATCTCTGCACAAAACCAGAAGTTTGTTCTTCCATCCAGACTATACTGTTGGTCCCGGAGTTACACCGGGTCAGCCGCCGAAGCGGGTCGCGGACTTTACCGCCAGTAGGGAATTGCACCCTGCCCCGAAAAACATCATGGTTATTTCATTACTTGTTCATTATAGTACCGCAAATATAGGTTGTAAAGCGCGATCAACCGACTTTAAACATAAATTTGCGCTTCTCTTCTTCCGAATCGATCTTCTCGATATGTGCACCAATCCTCCGAAGCTTCTCCGGGAAATCCTCATATCCTCTCTCAATATACTGGATATCGAAGATTTCACTGTAGTCATCCGCCGCCAGCGCTGCGATCACAAGGGCCGCGCCTGCGCGCAGGTCCGGTGAACTCAGATGCGCGCCTGTATACTGCTCAACGCCGTCGATGATCGCCGTATTGCCTTCTACCGTGATACTGGCGCCCATCTTGGTCAGCTCGTCGACATATTTGAAGCGATTCTCGAAGATACTCTCCGTCACGATGCTGATTCCCTTGGAAAGACCGAGCACAGCCGTGATCTGCGGCTGCATGTCCGTAGGAAATCCGGGATAGGGAAGGGTCTTGACATTGGTGCGTCCGAGTCTTCTCGTCGCGACAACGCGGAGCATATCATCCGATTCCTCGATCTGACAGCCGATCTCAAGGAGCTTGGCTGACATGGGCTCGAGGTGCTTGGGAATGACATTCTTGATCGTGACGTCGCCCTTTGTCGCAGCCGCCGCGAACATGAACGTACCGGCTTCAATCTGGTCCGGAATAATGGAATAATTCGTTCCGTGCAGACTGCTGACGCCCTTAATACGAATGACGTCCGTGCCGGCGCCCTTAATCCGTGCGCCCATACTGTTGAGGAAGTTGGCCAGATCAACCACGTGCGGCTCTTTCGCTGCGTTCTCAATGGTCGTGTTGCCTTCCGCCATGACCGCTGCCATGATGATATTGATGGTAGCGCCTACGGAAACGACGTCCATATAAATATGCGCACCGATCAGTCGCTCTGCCCTTGCGTCCACTCTGCCCGAGGCAAGTCGGACTGTCGCGCCAAGCGCTTTAAATCCCTTGATGTGCTGGTCGATCGGGCGAAGCCCGATGTTGCAGCCGCCGGGAAGCGCCACAGAAGCCATCCTGTATTTGCCAAGGAGTGAGCCGATCAGATAATACGATCCTCTGATCTTTCGAACGTATTCGTTGTCTACAGGTGCTTCCTTATTGATGCTTGATCCGTTGATCCGGAAGGTGTGACGATCGATCTTCTCTACATAGCCCCCGATGACTTCGATCGTTTTCAAAATCGCGCGAATATCGCTGACATCCGGCACATTTTCCACCGTCACAGTCTCGTTTGTCATGATCGAAGCTGCCAGAATTGCGAGCGCCGCATTCTTCGCACCTGCAATCTCTACCTCTCCGGACAGGGAGTTTCCGCCTTTGACAATATAATGTTCCATACCGTCCCTCTGTTTCAATCGCTTTTTTGCAGTATCGAGATAATACTCCCGTGTGCATCTGGTGTCAACTGACACATTGACGACAAAATACTGCATCGGAAAGTCGATATTTATTGTTTTTTATGAAGTTTGGCCTTTTTAGGGCCCCCCGGGTGCTTCTTCACACCCTTGCCGGCAGATCCGGCTTTCCCCGATACGGGCTTTTTGCGAACCGAATAGCCAAATGTTCCGATCTTCTTTCCCAGTTCATAGTACTCTCCATGGGAATAGGCGATCAGATCAGCCCGCTCCAGTTCCAGTCTCCCGTTTGGACTTAATAACGCCTCGTCCACACTCACATTCACCACATCCGCGATGAACATATCGTGACTGCCCAGTCTCATGATCTGCCTGACCTTGCACTCCAGTACGACCGGACTCTCTGCAACGCCCGGCGCGCTGATCTTCGTGGATGCCAGCGGCGTGAGATTCATGTCGCTGAACTTGTCCCTGTCTCTGCCTGACCGGACTCCACAGTAATCTGTGGCACGGGCCAGTGCCGTTGTTGTGAGGCTGAGCGTAAATTCGCCTGTTTGTTCAATAATATCGTGGGAATACCGCTCCTTGCGGATCGATACAGACACCATGACAGGATCACTGCAGATCGTACCCGCCCAGGCGGCGGTCATCAGGTTGTCCTTCCCATTTTCATCCCTGCAGCCGACAAGGACTGCCGGTACAGGATAGAGCATATTGGAAGCTCTCCAATTCTGTCTTCCCATTTGCCGTCCTATCTTCTTGTCCTCATTCTTTACTCTGTAAAGTCCTGCTCAGTGGATCATGCCCGTGAGGATCGCGATCAGACCCGCTCCCTCCAGGACCTGCAAGACCATGACCGCGATCAGAAGCCCCAAGGAGACCTTCTGCATCAGTGTCTGGCCCTGATCCGGCTCGGACTGCTTCTGGATCACGTCCAGTCTCTGTGTGAGCTCAGCTGTCTGTCTGGAGAGCTCTGCGATCACAGACGCCTGCACGTTTCTGTAGACACGCACATTGTCTCTGTGCTGGAAGTCATTGGATTCCCGGAAGAGATCCTGGGCCGCGCCATTGGATTCCCGGATCGATCCCATGATCTTGTCCGTGGCATCGCTGATGGAAGTCTTCATCTCCTCGCGGAATGCATTGTGGTCCCATTCCTCGAGTGCGCTGAGCTTCTCGGCGATCTGCCGGTTGTTATCCTCGATCAGTGTCCGTATCCCATCGGTCGTATTGCGGTTCATGAACTGCAGCTTTTGCACCAGCTCATTGTTCTTCTCATAGAGCTCGCGAAGTTCTGTGAGCGTCTTGGAGTAGTCTTCCACTTCCGCTTTGAGACGGTCTGTCTGGGCGGCTTCTGCCGCGCCGTTTGCCCGGATCATCTCATCCGGATTTGTGAAGTCGACCTTGGGTACTGTATTATTGTAATTCCATAATGCGGATGAATCGTTCATTCTTAACCCCGTTTGAAAGCGCTCTGCGCTTCTTTCAAGGCGGGCCATTGCGCCCGCGATCATACAAACCTCAATATCTTGTTATCGGTTATCTCGTCTCACCCATAATATCATTATCCGGGTCCATTTACAATCGTTTCGGGCTCGCAAGAGCCCTGTGCCGTATTGTTAGACTTTGGCCCAAATTCGCGCAATATTCAGATTAATTCAAATTAACGCAGCAAATTCCGGATCCTGTCGGCTGTTCCCACGGCCATCCGGAGCCTCATTTTCAGAAGATCCGGAATGTCGGCCGGCGACGCCTCGCTTCTCTCACCCAGATACAGGGGAAATACCTTGCGCACCGCCTCATCCTTGACTTCCATACAGAACTCCTCCGGAAGCGTCTGTTTGGTCACGGTCATGGCGAGCTCCGTGCGTTCCATCATCTCCATCTCCGCCTGGAAGCACAACATAGCGCCTCTTTGCACGGCCGTTTCATAGCCCGGATCCTTTCGATGGAGCAGAGACCGAAGGGCTTTGCCCGGGTCACCCAAACCGTGCTTATAGCGGAAATAGATCTGATTTCCAATTTCCATCTGCCTGTAAAAGTCGCTGCTGCGCTCGCTTTCCATCTCTCTGCATACGGCGGAGGGCTCGTAGAGGTTGTCAAATCCGGCCATGCAGCCCCTGTAGCCGAGGTCCAGATCTTCCAGCCGCGAGTAAAAGCGCTCGTCCAGAATGCCCACCGTTTCCAGCGTTTCCATGCGGAACAGGCAGGCGTCCAGCTGCGCCGCTAGAACCATGGCCCTCTTTCTATAGTGAAAGGCCTTGGCGCCTTGTCCGCGAACGAACGATGCCGCATCCGCGGAAAGGTTCCACCCCGCTCCGCTGATCCGTTCCGGATCCTCAGACGCCAGGATTTTCGCCTGAACGCTCATCAGATTCTTGTTCTTCTCCATCGCTGCCAGCATTCTCTCGATGCAGTGTCTGCCCACAAGGATCCGGGGTGCCAAAACACAGACATACGGCGTCTTCGTAATATGAATACCCGTATTCACCGCATGGGCGCGTCCGGGATTCATGCCCATGTCAAATACACGGACTGAAGGGAATCTGTTGCGGATCGGGTCCAGCGCTCCCTTTTCCGACGTACAATCCATGATCACGATTTCCGGCACAACGGTCCCCGCTGTGATCGCCTTCAGACACTTGCGCAGCTGCGCGCCGCCTTTGCGGACCGGCAGGATCAATGTGCAATTATGATTGATATGATTATCCATTCGTTCTTTCTACTTGCTCGTTTCTGTCTTCAGATCACCGTAATAAAAGAGGGATCCCATACGATGAGATATCCCAGTTCACGGACCCGCGCGCAGAAAAGAATGCTCCTTCTGCGAAGTTCCTGGGGATCTCTCTCCCATTCACGGAGCGTCTCCTCTCCGGGTTTTCCCACAATTTCTTCGTAAAGGCCCCGCAGATCCGGCCGCACCTGCATGCAGCGCGCATCCACCGCATAAGCGTTCTGTACACAAAGCGCGCGATTCATTGGCCCTCCTTCCGCCTCATCCCAGCCTTCGTACATGACTTTGCCATAGGAGTCGAACATGCCGCCGATCACCTTGTGCGTGCGGCTGAGCACCCTTCCTCCCACCACGCCGACGTCACTGCGGCAGGCGAAGATATTGGGACTATAACGGATATTATAGATGCCGCGCCGCCCGGAGTAGTTCACCGTCGCCCGGATTGAGCGCACCCTGAAGTAGTCCTCCAGCGCCGCCTTTTCCGCCGCGATGTCTGCATCCGGCTCCCGTCCTGCATTCTTGGAATCCTTGGACGCGGTGCTCACATGATACAGAATATGGGGCACATGGCATACTTCCGACTTGGGCGCACGGAGCATCAGATCATAGGACAGCGCTCCGTCAAAAGAGTCGCGAAGGCGCAGCGCCAGAAACAGCTCCCTTCGAATGACTAAGAGCCGTCTCATATAGTTGTTGGATAACAGGTAATCCTTATTAAAATCCGGTTTGTGGTTGGGCTGGTCAAATCGCTTTCCTGCCGCGTCGCAGTGGTCCTCATCCGTATAGAGGATCTCCGCGCCGGTCCGCATGATATAGAGAAAGACCTCAAACAGCGCGTCCTTGGTGAGCAGATCGCCGACGTCCACCGTGCAGATGTAATTGCCGGCGGCCAGATGCGCCGCGTCATTGATCAAAGACGCTTCGCCCCGGTTGCCCGGCACACTGTAATAGCGGATTCTCTCATCCCTGTAGTGGTCCAGCATGTCCTTCACGCCGGCGCTCAGGCTCGTATCCGCGATGATCAGTTCAAATCCGCCGTACGTCTGCGACAGGATCGAGATCAGCGTCTGTTCAAAATAACGCATTACCGGTTCATACGTCGTCACGATCACGCTGATACAGGGCACATGGTGCACCTTCAGTACAGATGCGGAGGCCCCCAGCGCCTCCTCCGGCTTTTCTCCTCCCTTGAGGCGGTTCCATGTTGCCCGCTGATTGAGAAGGACAGATGCCTCCGGCTCCTGGTATTCATATTTCTTGCGTCCTGTCCGCTCACCGCTCATGTCATTTACACGCGGCAAAGACAGCTTGGGAAGACGCTCTCCAAGCTTAGGGACTTTGATATTTGACCGGACGCTATTGAGCCGGTTTCCAATATTACTCCAAATGGACACGTTTGGCTACCTCACGCAGGTTATTTGACGCTTGTGTCATCCAGATTGATCTTAAAACGCGCTTCTTTGGCATCCTGGGTCAGGTATCGATGATAATAGGGATCCCTTCTGGAAATCTCAGGATGCAGCTCATACAGGCGCTTGATCTCTCCGGGACGCTGCAGCTCGCGCTCTTCCTTGGTCTTACTGTTCTCCGGAGAGTAGGACTCATAGTAAAACAGATACATATTGTTGCGGACTACATTGTAGTAGCCCTTTTCAAAAATTCTCCAGCAGAAGTCAATGTCGCCGCCGTATGCGGGGAAATTCTCCTCGTCAAAGCCGCCGATCTCTCTGAAAAGCTCCGCCCTGACCATAATGCAGGCGCCGCTCATAGCTAGCATATTGCGGACACCCTTGTTGAAGTCAAAATAATACGACTCCTCATTTCTGCAGTACTGCAGCTTATATACAATCCCACTCTCTACGGAGGTGATGCCCGCATGTTGAATGATGTTGGAGCTGGGATACAGCAGCTTCATGCCGACTGCGCCGACATAGGGAAGCTTGGCCTTCTCTGAAAGGTGCGACAGCCATCCTCGTTTCTGCACCACAATATCGTCGTGCAGGAACAGAAGCATCTCGCCGTTTGCGTACTGCGCGCCAAGATTATAGAAAGCAGGCATATTAAAGCCCATTCTCTTAAAGATATAGAGGCATCTGCCGTCCTCGTTGATCTCATCGACCAGCTCGCGCACTCTTCTTCTGTTGACCTCATTGGAGCCGTTGTCCACGATGATGATCTCGTGGGGCACAGAGGCATGCTTTTCAATCGAGCGAACGCAGCGCGCCAGCATCTCGGGATTGTCCTTACTCGGAATAATGATACTGATCAGCCTTGTGTAGGCAGAATCGACGCTGTAGCGGCCTGTCAGAGACTCCTTGATGAGATTCCCGTTCCAGAGCTCCACTTTGTGGTCTCCGTGATAGAGCACCTCCGGAATATGGCCGATCGGGAACTCCTGCCACTTGGCGGAGCGCCTCTTGGTGTAGCCGCCGTCCGCCTGCGCGAGCTTGAGGCAGAGCGTGCCGTAGATCCAGGCCCTGACGGGGCCGTCATCCTCGTTGGTCCGCGCTCTCTCTTCGTCGAGGCTGTCCTCTCTAAGGGACGCCGCGCTCTCATAGTTCGCTGTCCGCCTCTTTCCGGGATTGATCAGTGCAAAGGCCGATGAACGGAATGCGATCACGTTGCCAAAATAGAACGTCGACAGGAATGTATCCGGCGCCCACTCCGACTTGAACCAGGGGTCGAGATGCACGCCGTCCTCTGCGATCCTGTCCTCATCGCCATACAGCAGGTTGATCTCCGGATGGGCGGCAAAATAGTCCTTGATCAGAATTTCCGCGCATTCATCCAGACTGCCATCATCGTCATGTGCAATGATGATATCCGCGGGCTCGTGGTCTTCCGCCAGCAGGTGGTTCTTGAGATGAGAATATCGGACCACCTCCGCAGTCAGCGATTCTCCCGCTGTATGATCCTCTGCGCCGATCTTCTTCATCAGTTCTTCTTTATGGATCAAATACCAATCATTGTAGTTTCTTACTGCCATGTGCTGTGCACTCCTCTCTGCACCGGTCCCTGGATTGCTGCCTGCTTCCTTTACATGCGTTTCAATGCGTTCTTTGTGGACCCGTATCCGGTTTTTCCCGGACCTGCTTGTCATTACTTGCATTAACTTTAGCATCTTTTATAGATGAAAACAATGCGTTTTGCGGATGCGCCGAATAGTAACGTTTTCTGTGTTTTGAAAAAAAGACAGTGCGTAATGGCGTAATTTTCATATGCGTTTCACTTAGCGTTATTTGAGTCTATCGGATACATTGACAAGTGTTCGCAAACTTCGTAATATTAATATTAGGTAGAAATGCCTAAAACAGGTTTATTCTTTTTAGGATGATTGGGCAGTTTTGAATAAAGCGCCAAAACTGCGTCAAGCATTCTGGTGATGTGCAGTTATGAATGTGTGAGGGAAAGACTTGTTCCCTTACCGGTCACACGCTGTCTGTGAAGGAGCGCCGCAGGCAGTACAACAGAGCTTGCGCTCTAGAATGGAGAGGAAACTTATGTATCTGGATGATTACAAACGCTGGCTCGCCGCTGATCTGATCGACTGCGACCTGAACGCGGAACTGCAGAGTATTGAGGGCGACGACGACGCCATCAAAGAGCGCTTTGCTGTAGCGCTTCAGTTTGGTACCGCAGGTCTTCGCGGAACCCTTGGTGCCGGCACAAACCGCATGAACATCTGGGTTGTTCGCCAGGCTACGCAGGGCGTTGCAAGCTGGGTACTCACACAGGGTGGAACCCAGACAGTAGCAATCAGCTATGACAGCCGTCTCAAGGGCTGGAACTTCGCACGTGACGCGGCAGGCGTTCTCGCTGCAAACGGAATCAACGTCCGCATTTATGATGAGCTTATGCCCGTTCCCGCGCTGAGCTTTGCGACCCGTTACTATAACTGCAATGCAGGTATCATGATCACAGCGTCCCACAACCCCGCCAAGTACAACGGCTTCAAGGCGTATGGTCCCGACGGATGCCAGATGACCGATGACGCAGCGGCTGTCGTCTATGATGCAATCCAGAAGACAGACGTTCTGACCGGTGCCAAGTATATGTCCTTCGCAGAAGGCGTAGAGAAGGGCCTGATCAAGTTCGTCGGCGACGACTGCAAGGAAGCTCTGTACGAAGCGATCGAGGCACGCCAGGTTCGTCCGGGTCTGTGCAAGACCGCTGGTCTCAAGCTCGTATACTCTCCTTTAAACGGCACAGGTCTTGTCCCTGTTACCCGCGTTCTCAAGGATATGGGAATCACCGATATCACCATCGTCAAGGAGCAGGAGTATCCCAACGGCTACTTCACGACCTGCCCGTATCCGAACCCTGAGATCTTTGAGGCTCTCCGCAAGGGTCTTGAGCTCGCGAAGGAAGTCGGCGCAGATCTGATGCTGGCAACCGATCCCGATGCTGACCGTGTCGGTATCGCTATGAAGTGCCCGGACGGCTCCTATGAGCTGGTTTCCGGTAATGAGATGGGCGTTCTGCTTCTCGACTACATCTGCGCAGGCCGCATCGAGAAGGGCACAATGCCCAAGAACCCCGTTGCTGTTATGTCCATCGTCTCCACTCCTCTGGCAGCCAAGGTCGCTGAGCACTACGGCGTAGAGCTTCGTCAGACCCTGACAGGCTTTAAGTGGATCGGCGACCAGATCGCACAGCTCGAGGCAGCTGGCGAAGTAGACCGCTTCATCTTCGGTTTCGAAGAGAGCTACGGCTACCTGGCAGGCCCTTATGTCCGTGATAAAGATGCCATCATCGGCTCCATGCTGATCTGCGAGATGGCTGCATACTATCGCAGCATCGGATCCAGCATCAAACAGCGTCTGGAAGAGATTTACAACGAGTATGGCCGTTATCTCAACAAGATTGACACCGTTGAGTTCCCCGGACTTTCCGGTATGGACAAGATGGCAGGCATCATGAAAGGCCTTCGTGAGAATCCGCCGGCTGCATTCGGCAGCAAGGCTGTTGCCTCTGTGACCGACTATGCGAAGCCCGAGACCACAGGTCTTCCCAAGGCCAACGTCCTTTCCTTCGTACTCGAGGACGGCGCAAAAGTCATGGTCAGACCTTCCGGCACAGAGCCCAAGATCAAGGCTTACTACACCACACTTGGCAAGGATCTCGACGCCGCACAGGCTGAGAAGGATGAGCTGTCCGCAGCGATCAAGCCTATCTTCAGCTGATCCGAGCCGCTGGGCTATTTCTGAATTATAATTGAAAACGAAAGAGGGTGTTGCATCTTGCAACACCCTCTTTTCTTATGCAATCTGTAAAACAATTCCTAAAACACATAACAGCGCACCACCGATTCCGGTCGCCTGATCCGTAAAGAGCGCTCCATTCGCTCTCCCGCTCACATAGCCGATTCCGGCAAAGATCGCGGAGAAGCCAAACACGCAGAACAGAAGGATGGAAATCGGGAGCTGGAGAAGGCCGCAGGAGATTCCCAGAAACAATGCCTGTGCGCACAGCCGCAGGGAAAGGACGGTATCTGTCTTGATGTCCACCGTCTCCATCCTATGTTCCAACAACGTTTTCTTCTGCAGGGCATGCATGAGCATGCGCACACCTACCGCTGCCATCAGGACACCCGCCAATACATGCATCCAGAAGTGATTCTGCTCTGCCGGAATCCGTCTCGCTCCGACCCACCTGCCGGCTGCGTATCCGGCAAGTGCAGAGATCAGCTCCAATCCGCCCCATATTGCTGACATGATCACGGTATATCTATCCAGTTTAACCAGATTCGCTCCCCTATGCGCTGCGATCCCGTAGGTACTCAGCGCCAGGGCGAGTGAAATGACAAGTATGCTGCCCATTTCCACTTCCTTACATAAAAAGCATTACATAAAACACATCCAATAATACATTGAACTACAATAATCACTCATTCGGCTCGATGCTGTCTGTCTTGTAGATGAACTTGACTCTGGAATTCTCGGGGTTACTTGTGCCGCTGAAGGTCTTGTAGGACTTCGCCGCATCCTTGAGCAAGCTGATCCGATTGTCGATGGACTTGACGTCCGTCTTGTAAAGGTTGGCCAGCTTCTGCACGCCCTCTTCGTTGAGCTTGACGCATCCGTCCTTGAGCTCGAGAGCGCCGGAAGAAATTTCAGACATGCCGTCTGCCAGCTTCTTTGCACCTTCGCTGAGTGTGGAGACACCATCGTTCAGCGTACCGCTGTTGTCTGCCAGCTGCTGCGTGCCGTTCTTGAGCTCTGTCATGCCGCCGGACAGTTCTTGGGCACCGTCCGCCAATTTCTTGGCGCCGCTGGTGAGCATCTCGTTGTTCTTGGCCAGCTGCGCGGTTCCGTTCTTGAGGGTGCCTGCACCTGTGGAAAGGGCCTTTGCTCCCTCATCCAGCTTCTTGGAGCCGTCGAGGATCGTCTGCATGCTTCCGTTGAGGGTCTTGGATCCCTCGTGGAGCTTCTGCACGCCTGCGTCGACTTCAGAGACACCCGCTGTATATGCGGCAATCGCCTGCTTCAGGCCGGGCTGCGTCTGAGAATCATTGGAGAGTCCTGCCGCCAAGGCAGCTGCTCCGTTGTTGAGTTCTGCGTTGTTCTCGCCGTTCTCACCGGTCAGCTGGCTAAATCCGGCTTTCAGAGCAGTCACACCGCCCCAGATTGTCTGCTGATTCGTATTGTCGGCACCGATGCCCTGATAGACTGCTTCCGCACCGGCCTGCAGCTGGGCAGATCCCTGCTGGACCGCGTCGGCCGCTTCCTTGAGCTGTCCTGCGCCGCCAGAAAGCTGCTGCAGTCCGGAACTGAGGTTGGATAAGTCAACCGCAAGACCTGCTACGGTATTGCCCATTTGGACGATTCCATCGTGAACGCTGCCTGCGCCCTGAGAAACTGCATCCAGGCTGTCAGAGACGCTGCCAAGGCCTGCGCTGAGCTGTGCCGCTGTTTCCTTGATGCCGCCCAGCTTGCCGTTTGCATCACTGGCCACTTCATCAGCCGCTGTATTCGCAGCTTCTTCCGCAGCCGTCTCGATCTTGTCATTTGCCTCAGTTGCAAGGCTATCCAGCTTATTGTTGGCTTCTTCCTCGGCCTTATTGGCTGCCGCTGTAGCGATCTCTTCTCTGTTTTCCAAGTCTTCCGGAAGCATGCCCAGCACAGTATCATATACATCGCCATAGATTTCTGCGCTTCCGCCATCTACCTGGCCAGCTTTCTCTACGCCGGCTTTCTTACCTGTCTGGCTGGCAGATTCTGTAGATACGTCGCCAGCTGCGTCCTTGATCGCAGTTACCGCAGGCTTAACATTGTTGTCTACGGCATCTTTCACGCCCGCTGCTCCATCCGATACGCCCTTGGCGCCTTCCGCCAGTGTGCTGATCGACTGACCGGCAGCGTTAATCTTCTCGATTGCCTCCTGGGCACCTGCCGCGCTGTCCACCATCTGCTGTGCGCCTTCGCTGATCTGGCCGGCTGCATTTTCTACGCCGCCTGCATAAGCTGTAAGACCGTCTCTGAGTGTTTTGGCGCCTTCAGAGAGTGCGGGCAGTCCGTTTTCTGCAAGGAGCTGGTCTGTGCCGGCCTGCAGCTGATTCACACCGTCTGTATAATTCTTGATGCCGCTCTGCAGCTTGGACGCTCCGCCTGCCAGCTGTGCAACGCCATCATTAAGTGCCTTGGAATTGCCGGTCAGCTGCTGCGTTCCTTGCTGAAGGGTTCCAAGTCCACCCTCAAGCTCACTTACACCGGCGCCAAACTGCGTCAAACCGCTGCTGAGTGCGGATGCGCCGCCCGTGAGATCGGGAAGGCTGTCCACGAGGGTCCCCAGACCCTTGTCAACCTCCGACACGCCATCCGTATATGTCTTGAGGCCCTTCGTCAGGGTAGGCATGCTCTTTACAAGAGTTCCGGTTCCGTCTGCCAGCTTGCCGGCACCCTCATTTACCTTCGCGACGCCATCTGTATACTCCTTAACGCCATCAGAGAGCTGGTCCGCGCCATCGGAAAGCTGGTTGCTGCCATCTGCCGCCTCACCAATACCGTCGGAGAGCTGACCTGCGCCGTCCGCGAGGTCTCCGCCATCCTTTTCCAGATCGGCGATCTTCTCATCCATATCTTTCAAAATACTGTCGTGGTCCTCTTCAATCTCTTCGTCATCATCGAAGAGGCCGGAGAATACCATTGTCATGCAGGTGCTCATCTTGAAGTCTGTGGCATCCAGTGTAATCTCGACCGAATCCGGGATTTCCAGGTCGTTCAGTTTGTCCTTGGACTTCTGGCTGGCCTCTGTCTCATCGAGCAGATGCTCTGCATCGTCCTTTGCACCCTGCAGGCTGTCAGAGAGACCCGGGAAAGCCATGCCGACGACAACCGTGTTCTTGCCCTCGGAGATGACAGAGCCATTGTCGACGGATACGTTCTTCACATTGTCATTGGAGAAGATGATGCCTGTCATGGTCGTGAAGGGGACGTATACGTCGTCATACTTCTCTGTGTTCTCATAGTCAATGTGAATAGTGACCTTACCGGTCTTGCCGGCCAGATCTTCGGGAGCGATCTCCTGCCCCTCATAGTAATAGGTGATCTTCTGCTGAACCGGCGGCTGCTTGTCGGTCGTTCCCTGGTAGTAGATGTCGTTGCCGCCCGCATTCCACGTCACCATCTCGCCATTCTGTGTAAAGGTCTCATCGCCCTTGACGTTCTCGATATTCTGCAGTGCGGAGTTGTCGTAAAGCTTGTCCGCGCCGTCCTTGTTCTTGAGCCAGTTGGAAACGGTCATGCTCTTCTGCTTGCCGCTTGCGTCCGTGAATACGTATACAGTCTCTTCCTTTTCTGCATTCTGGGATTGGGCGCTATCTCCGTTTCCTTTTACTGCTGCGGAGAGTGCGGCTGCCAGATCCTCTTCTGTGATGGTTTCCACCGCCTCAGAATGTGTATAAATGCTGCCGTAGACGGGTGTCACAGACGCCGCCATAGCCGGCATGGACATATTTGCTGTCATCGCCACTGCAAGAAGCAGGGCAAGAACCTGTTTTCTTTTCATGATTACACATCTCCTTTATGAAATAGAATGGGACAGCTTTCTGTCCTGATTCTCTACACTTACATCTTTACTTCTGAAGCCCCGGCTGGTTCTTACAATGATCGGATCAAACAGAAGAAGAACCGCAGGGAGCGCAAATATAACCGTCACCATACTGATCAGGGCGCCTCTCGCCATCAGCATGCATAGAGAAGAGATGACGGAAATGCCTGAATACATGCCCACACCGAAGGTGGATGCGAAGAAGGACATTGCGCTTATAAATATACTCTGAATCGAGGTCTTGTGGGCAATCAGAACCGCTTCTTTCTTGTCCTTGCCGGAGGCCCTCTCCACCTGATATCTGCTGGTCATCAGGATCGCATAGTCAACGGTGGATCCCAGCTGGATCGTTCCGATGACGATCGATGCAATGAAGGGAAGTGATGTTCCCGTATAATAGGCAAGTCCCATGTTGATGAAGATGGCACACTCAATGACAAGCACCAGGAGCACCGGAAGGCTCAGGGACATAAATACGAACAAAATGATTGTCGCGATAATACCGATCGATGCCCAGTTGACGACGTTAAAGTCGTGGTTGGAGATCGCGATCAGGTCCTTGGTACAAGGCGCGTCGCCGATCAGCATCGCATTCTTATCGTACCGGTGGATAATCTCATTGATCGCATCGATCTGCTGATTGACCTCTTCGGTAGCCGTCACATATTCGCTGCTGACCAGGATCAGCTGATATCCTCCGCCATACAGCACATCTGTTGCCTCCTCGGGCAGGATTTCTCTGGGAATGCCCTCTCCCATGAAGCTGTCCACAGAAATGATGCTCTTTACGCCATCCAGATTTCTGATCTCCGCAGCCATCTTGTCGCCGGACTTGGCGTCCATGTCTGCATCTGCCAGAATCATCAGCGTGTTATTCATGCTGAAGGTATCTTCCATTTTTTGGCTGGCCACCATGGAAGGAAGATTCTTGGGCAGCGTCTGGATGATATCGTAGTAAATGTCATAATGCGTATATCCGTAGATAGCTGGAATCCATGCCAGCAGGAAGATGATAAAAATGGCTTTGTTGTGCTTCTGCACAAAAGCCGGGATTCTGTTAAAGGAAGGAAGCAGGGGTTTGTGCCTCGTCTTCTCGATCGGCTTTTCAAACGCAAGGATCATAGACGGCAGGATGGTTACACAGCTCACAACGCCCAGCGCAACGCCCTTCATCATGACAAGGCCAACGTCCAGACCGAAGCGGAAAGTCATAAAGCACAACGCCGCAAAACCGGCAATGGTCGTGACGGATGAGCCCACAACGGATTTGAGGGTCTCATTGATGGCAACCGCCATGGCCTCCTTGGCGTCCGCATGTTTGGCCTCATTCTCCTTAAAGCTGTGCCACAGGAAAATCGAGTAATCCATTGTGACGCCGAGCTGCAGAACTGCTGCCAGTGCCTTTGTAATATAAGATACTTCACCGAAAAAATAATTGGAACCCAGATTATAAATAATCGCCATTCCGATCGAAAGAAGGAAGAATACCGGTGCCAGGAACGTATCCATGCTCAGCGCCAGCACGATGGATGCGAGCAGCACCGCAATCGCTACATAAATGGGTTCCTCCGACTCCGCAAGATCCTTTGTATCAGTAATGACCGCTGACATACCTTGCAGATAGCAGCCGCTGTCCAGCACCTTGCGGATCTCTGTAACAGCTTCCATCGTCTCATCCGATGAAGTCGAGGAATCATAGATAATGGCCATCAATGTGGCGTTTCCGTTGATAAATGCATCTCTGATCTTGGGAGGAAGCATCTCCTTGGGAACGGTAATATCCGCAAAGCTGTCGTACCAGAGGGCCTTCTTGACGTGATCGATCTTCTCGATCTCTTGTCTGAGGGCGACGATATCCTTGTCCTCCTTATCCTCCACGATCAGCATGGTGATCGCGCCCGTTCCGAACTCATCCATCAGGATGTTCTGACCCTGAATGGTCTCAATGCTGTCCGGCAGGTAGGTCAAAATATCGTAATTGACTCTTGTGTGCAGATATCCCCAGATGGCCGGAACCATGAGGATCAGCGCAAGCGCCATGATCAGGTGTCTTAGTTTGACCACAACATTGCCAAAGCTCTTCATAATCCTATGATCTCTCCTTTCTTTTCACTGCCAATGAGTATAAAAAAAAGGACTGAATATGAACATATTCAATCCTTTGACGCTGTTCAAAGCCGATATACAAATAGTGCCATTTGTCTATGTTTGATATAACAAACTAAGCAAAGTGTAGTTGTTACAATTCCTCCAGTATATCCCAAAGAGACCTTGTCACAACATACTCATAAATGTTGGCCACTTCCTCCGGAGAGACCGTCATGCCGGACCGGATCCAGTAGATGACGACAAAATTCATGGACCTGGCGTAATATCTGGCCAGCGAGTCCACGGTGAGCCACGGATGCTTGGGATGCGGCCTACCGCTGCTCCTATCGCTGAAGAGCTCCATGAGAAGTTCATAGATACACTCCTCCGTGATCTCCTCGAAGGAATTCTGGCCTTCGATCCGCACAGCCCTCTCATAGAATGCTCTGTCCTTTTTAAGATTAGAAAAGATCAGCGTGAGCGCCTCCCTGTACATATCATTCTTCAGCAGAATGCCGACCGGCTCCAGGATTTCCCTGCGAATGATAAAGCCGAGCAGATCATATTTGTCCTGAAAATGATTATAGAAAGTAACACGGATGACGCCCGCTCCATCCGTGATCTGCTTGATCGTTATCTTTTCAAACGGCACTCTCTGTACCAGATCTTTCAGGCTTTCCGCCAGGGCAAGCCCTACGTCTTTGCGTTCTTCCTGCACTCTCTATCCCTCTTATGTACTCTATTTCAGTCTGCTCAGGAACCATTCCCGCTTCCACAAGATCACGACGATGATCAGGCACTGGAATGCAATCGCGAGCCCCGTAAACAGCCATTGTCCTCGAATGATGAACTGCCCCGCTGCGCATGATGTCAGAATCTGCAGCCAGCTGCCCATCGCGACCGCTTTTACATACTCTTTCGCCGTGATCGATGTTTTGGCAGCGATAAAGGGGATGACGCCGTTGGGAATCGCCGGAACCATGTTGGCGATCACCACCATAAACTGCGGTTTTGTTCCATTGAGCTTTTCCATCAGCCACTGACTCGTTTTGCCCATCGAGACGTCTTTGATGCGGTCACTTCCCATTTTACGCGCAAACAGGAAAATAAGCCAGTTAGAAAGAACGAACCCGCAATAGCACATAAGAAATCCCTCGAGCCATCCGTAGATCAGGCCCGCAGCTACCTGGATCGCCATTCCGGGCATCACGATACTTGCAACCTGGATCCCTTGCAGCAAAATAACCGCAATAATCCCCTTGATCCCGGTTTCCTGGGACAGGTAATCAGCGATCTTTTGCCCATCTCCCTCTTTGAGCAGGGGAATGAGCCCCGGAATCTTATTTCCGAACGCGACCCAAACAAGTATGCCAACAACAATCACTGCCAGAATAGGGATCAGCTTCTCTTTTAGCTTATACCAAAAGCTGTTTTCCCTTATATCCATATATCAATTCTCTATCACTGATCCAAAGCGCATCCGCCCGTCCGGATCCGCCGTTTATGCAGCCGAAAAGTTTACATTTTCTTTACGTTGATTACGCATACTATACACTATCCGGCCAAAATTCTCAAGCCAGCATACCGTATAGGAGCACAAGACCGTAAAGCACCGGCTGATGTAAAAGATAGATCAAAAGAGAGTTTCTTCCCATACACGACAACGGTTCAATTCCCTTTGTCATCATATCCGTTTTCAGAATCCCCTTCTCCTTTAAGAGCCAGTGCAGCTCATAGCCGCACAGATATAGAAAAGACCACGGAATCAGTGAGAAATAATCCGTTGAATAGAAACCAAAGGGCGGACAACCCAGGTAGGCTGTAAAGAGGTTTCTATAAAGGGATTCCGGAAGCGTCATACAAATATAGGGGATCACAGGACATATCCTGTGGAACAGCCCCGTTCCGATCACGCCGCTGTTAACGTCTCTGCAAAGAATAAATAAGGACGCACAAATAAAGAGCCTGCGCCATGCGCCCCGCGTCTCATCACCGTTTCCCCTTGCGGCTCGCACGGGAATCATGATCAGCATACACGATCCGATGAGCGTCAGAACGCCGAACAGGACCCTGTCCTCTGGCAGCACCAGATTCGTTACCAGCATGACCAGCACGCCGGCGCAGGACACAGTGAGCCCCCTCCGCAAAAGTCTCTTCGAAAACGGAATACAGAAGCCTGACAGCAGGATAAAGGTCCAGCAGATGCTCTGCTGCCAAATGAATCCGCCGCGACTTCTGTACCAAGGCCAGTCAGCGCCCACAATATATACCGCATCCCAGCAGGCGTGATATAAGATCATGCTGATCAATGTGATGCCCCGCAGGCTGTCGAGCAGTGCCAGACGCCTGTTATGATTTCCTTTTTTTTGCATTCAATCCTCCGCCTGGAAACGCTGTGCATGGGCAGGCACCGTCTCTTTGGGGCCCAATCCGGCCAAAACTATGGGAATTGGAATTCTTGCATCGTTACAGTATAATAAAATCGCAAGGCTCGGTATTAAGACACACCGGAGCCCGTCAGTAAGCAGACAGGAAAATGCACTTTTTGAAGCGATGTTTTTCGCTCAGCGCAAAGCGCTGCGACATGGAGGTAATGATGGAAATAGAAAGAAAATGGATGGTCAGCGCCTGGCCTCCGGCACAGCTCAATCTTCCGCTTCTGTATGAGCAGAGTATGCGACAGGGATATATCAATGTCCGTCCCACCGTTCGCATCCGCGAAGAAGCCATGACCGGCGGCGGCACAGAATACATCCTTTGTTTTAAGTCCGGTACAGGTCTTGTGCGCAAAGAGATCGAGATGGATATCCCTGCCGACCGATTCCGCGAACTTGAAGATCTCATCGGCCTTCCACTGATCCCCAAAGTGCGCCGCACTTACGGACTGCCCGACGGCAATAAGCTGGAAGTCAACCATGTCGATGAAGGGCTCCCCACTGAATTCTGGTATGCCGAGATCGAATACGACAGCGTCGAATCGGCAGAAAGCTGGGACGCCGCATCCATTTCCCCACTGCTCTCCGAGTATCTGTGCGATGACGTCACAAACGATCCGGGGCAGACCATGGGTGCTTATTGGATCTACACGCGGCTTGAAAAGCACTGATCCCGATTTCTCCGCACTTCGTTTTCTCTTCCATTGACCGGCTCTTACTTGGACGCGTTCTGCCCGGTTTCCTCCTGCACTCTGCTGCAACGAACCGCGCATCGCGTCTGACCGCCGGTATTACAGGTAAACAAAGTCATATCCCATTCCATCGTTGACGTCTCGCTGTTCTTGGTATTCTCGATCATCGTCTCTACATCTGTGGGTTCAACGGTCTCTCTGTTGGTCACAATGTAGTGGATCGTCAGTCCTTCCACGTTGGTGAAATAGACGTCAGCTCCGATCTCAATCCATTTGATCGGGCTAAAATGTTTGGCATAATTGTGCGCACAGATCACCAGATCGTCCGTGTAATAGGAACCGGTAAAGCGACACGGCGATATCTTCAGTCGGTCATAGTCCCATTCCTTCATAACCGGCAACGTGAGATTGAGACTGGGCATTTCCAAGATACCGATATACTCATACCCATCGATCATTGCTGTTGGCATTGGTGTGTCGGCAGATCCGTATGGAAGCGCCGTTAAACCATCTTTCACAGCATCTCCGATTTCCTCGATCAGGTCTGACGCGATCTGATTGGAGGTCTCCTCCGCCCGCTTGGCGTCCCATACGTTATAGAGCACAAGGCCGCCTGCTGCAAGCAGCAGCAAAATTCCTACTGTGATCAAAAATCCGCCCTTTTTCCTGCTCTTTCCGTTCTTATTCTGTCCCATCTTAATACCTCGTCAGTTCCGATCCGCAATCATTGCGCTTCCAGCCATTTGCGCAAGAAACAGATCAAATGAAAGAAATAACAAAGCAAGCATTAGGGGCTGCAACACTAAGAAGCGCAATTCTTCATGTAGCAACCCCGTTTCCGTATCATAAATATCCTATAATTCATTAATCATATTTCATTTATCATACATCATTTATCAAGGAACTCTTTCATACCGATCATCGTGATCTCCCCGTTTTCATCGAGCAGATCCACTTCCCCGTTCTTGCCCCATGAATACAGTTCCAGAGCGTCTCCTGAATCCAGGCAGAACAGAACCGAATCGATATATTCCGTCTGTTTCTGAAACTGCTCCGCATACTCCGTGGCAATCTCAGGGAAATCTTCTGTGACCTGGACTTCGATAAACACAATTGCCCTGCCGATCGTTCTGGCAAACAGGCGGTCCAGGGTATTGGCCGTCACTTCTTCCTTGATTGCCTCCAGAGGGATCCGGTTCAAAGAAAGACGGAATACTGATTGATCCTGCATGTAAAGTTCCAGACGCGTGCCGTCAGTGAACAAAATGATCAAAGGACTGGACAGCGCCGCAAACGCGGGAATCATCACTTCTTCCTCCGTGTTATCCCATTCCGGAAGCTGAACCGCTGAATAATCAAGCAGTCTAAAACCATGGATGACCTTATTCTCCAGCTGCATATGAACCAATGCGTGCCGAAGTTCCTCTGCGCCGATGTATACAGGCGCGTCCCAATCTTCAAGCGTAAACCTGCTCTTATTAACCATATTCCGGTTCCCCTTTACATCCCCCAGTATTCAAAGTTCACATAACGAGCTTATGCGCCTTCACAGTATAGGCGACGTCACCACTGCTGTGCCTTCACGGCATAGGCTGCATCACCGCATGATCACAGCTGCCCAATTAGTACCTGGCAGCCCTTTTCATGCTGTCCATGTTGGTATACGCCTTCGGGATTACCAATTCATTACTTGCGATACCAGTCGCCTGTTCCTTGATGTTTCCCTTGACAATATACTTTCTTCCGGCGTCCTCGACTTTCTTGATCTGTGTTGCCACGTAGATGTTTTCCTTCATGCCGGCTACCGTCTTCTCTACGATCTTGTGGTACTCGACTGATTTTCTGCCTGTCAAAACATAGCTTTCCTTGAGTGTGCTGGTCTTCCACGAGCGGAGCATCCACACAGTAGGCAGAATAAAAAGCGAAGGCACCACGTAAACAGCTATGATCAGCATAAAGATCAACTTGACCCAATCCGGGTACTCACCGAACTTCGTCATGCCGCCCGAGTTAATGATGGCGACCATCGCTACCCCAATAAACATAGCCGGCAAAGTGCAGTAAATCAGGATCTGATAAATCCTTCCGGCACCTTTTTCAAACACCTCATAATCAAAGACCAACTTTTCCACTAACGAATTCCTCCCTCATTCTATGGAGGATCGTCGCCAAGCCTCCGATGCTCCGATTATATCATTTATGCAACTTTGTGAAAAGTGCACGCAGAAAAAGACTGCCGCATGTGCGGCAGTCCTTTCAATGTACAGCGTATTCTGTTTCCATCTGCTTCAGGTTATGCGATCTCACAGTTCTTGGTGACGACAACGTCAACATCCGTGCCGCATACGCCCTTGATCACAACATCGCCGATCTTCAGCGGAGCCTGCGCACGGACCTGGTTGATCTCCTCCATGCACTGGAAAATCTTATCCTTGGGGATATTGGCATTGGTCTTGACGCTGGTCCTCTCCTTGGCGCCTCCTACGACCACAACCGTGGAGGTGACGGTGCGCTCAGGATGAGTGACTTCCTGACGGGCATATTTGTCGCCGATCGCACAGGTATTGCCTGTTACGCTAAAGACTTCTTCGCCCTCGAACTCAACAGTGATCTGGCAGCCCATGGGGCAGCCGATACATGTAAGATTTCTCTTTTCCATATTCTGCCTCCTTTTATTCTGCTTCGATCTTGATCGTGATAGTCTTGAGGTCCGGCTTCTCGTCGATCTTCTTCTTCTGCAGGATCACCTGCTCCATCTCGCCGGGTGCCATGATCCTCTTCTTCGTGTGCATGACGCGCTCGTCGTCAAAGTAGACGCTCACATAGGAATCCTTGAAGACCGCGCCGACACGGAAACGAACGGTAAGCAGCTTGTCCATTCTCTCCGGGTTGATCGTGCAGGGAACCGTGTAACGGGCGCCATCTGTAGCCTTGAGCTGGATGATCTTGCCGCCCTCCTGGTCCTTGCAGCCGCTCTGCACATATTTGGCAGCATTCTCGCCTGCGCGGGTCGCTTCCTCGGATACATAGTCAACCAGGTCATGCACATGCAGGACGTTGCCGCATGCGAAGACGCCGGGAATGCTGGTCTCGAGGATCTCATTGACGACAGGGCCGTTGGTCACAGGGTTGATGGAAACTCCTGCGTTTCTGGACAGCTCGTTCTCAGGGATCAGACCTGTGGAAAGGAGCAGTGTATCGCAGGTATAACGTTCTTCTGTTCCGGGGATCGGCTTCATATCGGGGCCGACTTCCGCGATGGTAACAGCGCTCACGCGCTCCTTGCCCTCGATGTCCACAACAGTGTGGGAGAGCTTGAGCGGAATGCCGTAGTCATCCAGACACTGGACGATATTTCTCTTCAGACCGCCGGAGAAAGGCATCAGCTCTGCGACGACCTTGACGATCGCGCCTTCGAAAGTCATACGTCTTGCCATGATCAGTCCGATATCACCGGATCCCAGGATGACGACTTCACGACCGGGCATGTAGCCTTCCATGTTGACCAGTCTCTGTGCGGTACCTGCACTGTAGATACCTGCGGGACGGTAGCCGGGAATGTTCAGGGCGCCTCTGGGCCTCTCTCTGCATCCCATCGCCAGGATCACGGCGCCTGCCTTGATCTGGAACATACCGTCTGTGCGGTTCATAGCTGTGACAACTTTATCGGTGGAAATGTCCATGACCATGGTGTCGAGCTTGTACTCGATGCCCAGATCATAAACCTGCTGGATGAATCTGTAGGCATACTCAGGGCCGGTCAGCTCTTCCTTGAAAGTGTGAAGGCCGAATCCATTGTGGATGCACTGGTTCAGGATTCCGCCGAGCTCTTTGTCACGCTCGATGATCAGAATACTGTCTGTTCCTGCCTTCTTGGCGGAAACAGCGGCTGCGAGACCTGCGGGGCCTCCGCCGACGATTACGATATCATAAGATGTCATGCCTCTACCCCCTTTGTTCTCTCGATCACAAGCTTGGAGTCTCCGCCGCTCTTGGTGATCTCAGTGAAAGGAAGACCAAGTTCACGATTGATGATCTCCATGGTACGAGGTGAGCAGAAACCTGCCTGGCAGCGTCCCATGCCTGCTCTGGTCCTGCGCTTAACGCCATCGAGAGAGCGTGCGCCGAGCGGCCTGTGGATTGCGTCGATGATCTCACCTTCCGTGACGGACTCGCAGCGGCAGATGATGCGGCCGTATGCGGGATTCTTCTTAATCAGTTCATTTCTCTCCTCAATAGAGAGGTCTGCGGGATTGAGGATACCCTTGCGGGTTCCGATCCAATCCTCCTTCTCCTCGAGGCCCATCTTCTCTTTCATCATCTGGCCGATGTACTCGCCGATGGCAGGGCTGGAAGTAAGTCCAGGGGACTCGATGCCGGCGCAATCGATGAAGTGAGGCGCATCCTCGACTTCGCCAAGGATGAACTCATGGCCGTCCTCGTGCGCGCGAAGGCCCGCGAAAGATGTGATGACCTGGCGGATCGGCAGATTGCGTACATGATCGCCTGCCTTAGCGATCAGATCAGCGATGCCTGCTGCCGTCGTGTTGTTGCCTTCCTTGTTCTCAATATCCACAGCGGTGGGACCTACGATCAGGTTGCCGTGAATGGTAGGAGAAACGAGAACACCCTTGCCGAGCTTAGTGGGCTGCGGGAAGATGGTGTGGGACACGTGATTTCCTACTGTCTTATCGAGCAGGCAGTAGTCGCCGCGTCTGGGTGTAATATGGATCTTCTTCTCGGAGACCATGTTGTGGAAATAGTCGGCATAGACGCCGGCTGCGTTGATGACATAGCGGGTCTTGTACTCTCCGTTATTGGTGCGGATCTTCCAGATCGGCTGGCCGCACTTCTTGCAGGTATCAGGTGTGAGTTTCTCAACCTTGGTATTGAAGAAGAAGTCAACGCCGTTTACGTTTGCATTCTCTGCCATCGCGATGTTGAGTATGAAGGGGCAGATAATGCCGCTTGTAGGAGCATAGAGAGCAGCGACAACCTTATCGGAAAGGTTGGGCTCAATTTCCAAACATTCTTCTCTGTTCAGAATCTTCAGTTCTTTGACGCCGTTTGCAATGCCTCTGTCATAGAGGTCCTGGAGGCCATCCTTTTCGGACTCGTGGATGCAGACGACCATAGCGCCGTTTCTCTTGAACGGGATATCCAGATCCTTGGCCAGATCTCCCATCATTTCATTGCCGCGAACATTAAAGCGTGCCATCAGTGAACCGGGCGCCGCATCAAAGCCTGCATGGACGATCGCGCTGTTTGCCTTGGAAGTTCCGCAGCAGACATCCTCTTCTTTTTCCAATACACAGACGTTGAGTTTATAACGGGACAGTTCTCTTGCAACTGCAGAGCCTGTAACGCCGGCACCGATGATAATTACATCGTATAACACGGACTCATCTCCTTTCAATTTGAGCGCAAAGGGAGGGCGGTAGGTTTCCACCGCCCTCCCCTTTAGCTAACCTTTAGCTAATTAACACTATCAAGAACTATGAAATTCAATCGTTATTTTCAATCGTTCATCTCTATATAGCGATTGATCTTAAAATAGGTACTCAGCTATGTGATCAGTGAATAGCCATGTACAGCAGGGAAGCTACGACTGAGCCGCAGATCGGAGCTACTACCGGAATCCAGCCATATGCCCAGTCGGGATCCTTCTTGCCAAAGTTAGGAGCAAGAACCTGATATGCGAAACGAGGAGCAGCATCTCTTGCTGCGTTCATTGCATAGCCGGTCAGACCGCCGAAGGAAGCACCGCAAGCTACGATGACGCCGTATACCAGAACCCATGAAACTCCGGAAGCACCAGCTTCGCCGGGGATGGATGCAAGTGTGAATACCAGTACGAATGTAGCTACGAACTCAGACAGGAAGTTGTTCACAGTGTTGCGGATGGAAGGGCCTGTTGCGAAGCAGCCGCGAATGGTTGCATCGTCAGCAGTCGCTTTAATCTGATCACCGTAAAGAACGATCAGGATCGCTGCACCTACAAAACCGCCCAGCATCTGTGCAATAATATATCCGGGAACCAGGCCCCAGCTCATGCCGCCGCGCATTGCAGCGCCGATGGTAACAGCGGGATTGAAGTGTGCGCCGGACATAGCGCCGAATGAGAATGCAGGAACCATAACGGCCATACCCCAGCCAATAAGGATGTGAACAACGCCACTTCCCTTCATTCCGGATCCTTCAAGATTGACGTTACAGCAAACGCCATCACCAAGGAGAACGAGCATAGCTGTTCCGATAAATTCTGCTAAGTAAGCTGACATAGTTTTACCCCTTTCTTAAAAAAACATAAAAATAACTATATTGATATTCTCAGTCTCTTGACTGAACCGACCTGCGGGCTTTCACCCCTGACCCGCAGGCCGGGAATATCCAGATTTACTTATGCGATGCGCTTAGGTCTGATCAGGCAGATTTGCTGCTGATCCTCAGTCTTTCGCCCAGCCGAGCGTCTTGCTGACAGCCTTCTTCCACTGCTTGAGCTCAGCTTCTCTGGCATCTTTTTCCATCTTAGGAATGAATTCCTTGTCGAGAGCCCAGTTCTTGATGACATCCTGCTTGCTGCTCCAGAAGCCCACTGCAAGGCCTGCCAGGTAGGAAGCGCCCATAGCGGTGGTCTCGACGCACTCAGGCCTCTCGACCTTCGCGTTGATGATATCGGACTGGAACTGCATCAGGAAGTTGTTCTTGCAAGCGCCGCCGTCGACTTTCAGAGCGCTCAGCCTTACGCCGGATCCCTCTTCCATAGCTGCCAGAACATCGCTGGTCTGGAATGCCAGGGACTCAAGAGTTGCACGGATCAGGTGATACTTGTTGACACCACGGGTCAGGCCTACGATTGCTCCACGAGCATAGGGATCCCAATAAGGAGCGCCCAGGCCGGTGAATGCAGGAACTACGTAGCAGCCGTTTGTATCTTTTACTCTGGTTGCGAAGTACTCGGAATCCGGAGACTGATCGACGATCTTCAGCTCGTCACGCAGCCACTGAATAGCAGCGCCTGCTACGAATACGGAACCCTCGAGAGCATACTCAACCTTGCCGTCAAGACCCCAAGCGATCGTGGTCAGAAGGCCATTGTTGGGATACAGAGGCTTTTCGCCGATGTTCATCAGCATAAAGCAGCCGGTACCATAGGTGTTCTTTGCTTCGCCGGGTGTGTAGCATGTCTGTCCGAACAGAGCTGCCTGCTGGTCGCCTGCTACGCCGCGGATCGGGATCGGGCCGCCGAAGAATTCAGGATCGGACTCGCCGAAATCTGCGCTGGAAGGCTTTGCTTCAGGAAGCATGCACTTCGGAACTTCGAGTCTCTCGCAGAGCTCGTCATCCCACTCGCAGGTGTTGATATTGAAAAGAAGAGTTCTGGAAGCGTTGGAATAATCGGTTGCGTGTACTTTGCCCTTGGTCAGCTTGTAGATCAGCCAGCTGTCTACAGTACCGAATGCCAACTCACCAGCCTCAGCTCTCTCGCGAAGTCCCTCAACGTTGTTCAGGATCCAGCGAAGCTTTGTGCCGGAGAAATAAGGGTCAAATACAAGACCGGTTTTGTGGTATGCGCTGTCCGCAATGTCAGGATATTTCTCCATCAGTTCTGCCTTCATGTCAGCAGTTCTGCGGCACTGCCATACGATTGCATGGTATACAGGCTGGCCAGTCTTTCTATCCCAGACGATGACGGTCTCACGCTGGTTGGTGATGCCGATGGCTGCAATGTCTTCGTATGTAGCGCCGACATTCTTCATAGCCTGACGAGCAACAGAGAGCTGTGTCTGCCAGATCTCACTTGCATCATGCTCCACCCAGCCGGGCTGAGGATAATACTGCGTGAACTCCTTCTGCGCCATGCTGCAGATCTCGCCCTTCTCGTTGAACAGGATACATCTGTTACTGGTCGTACCTGCGTCCAATGCCATTACATACTTTGCCATAGAATACCTCCTTCTAACTTTGCCGTCACGCCCCCGCATGCCGGCATGTCCCCATTACATAAACCATACGTCAGAGCATGTTGTCGAGATTGCCGAAGCACCGCTTGCCAGCGCATTCAGGACATCCTCCTTCTCCTGGATCAGTCCCCCGCAGATTACAGGCACCCTGCTCATCGAGCGGATCTTCCGAATCATCTTGGGAACAATGACTCCCGGCAGGATCTCGATCATATCAGGCTGGGATTCACGGCTGTGATGCGACTGCCTCTCAATATTGATAAGAGCCATGCTGTCCAGTACAAAGTACCGCAGCACGGTCGCCAGCCCGATCTCCTTTGCGTGAGTGATCAGATTTCCCTTCGTGGTAATGATGCCGTCTGCCCTGGTATACTTGCGGATAAAGTCTGTAGAAATATCCTTGGAGCTAAGACCATTGATCAGGTCCATGTGGACCATTGCAATCTTCCCTGCATCCTTTACCTTGGCAACGATATCGGATATTGTACAGATATCACCATACAGAATAAACACTGCATCAACATCCGACTTCAGACACATTTCCAGTCCGTCGTCATCCTTTACTGCGGCCACAATAGGCGCCGCTTCAATCGCTTCAACAAATTCTCTTCCCATACAGTTCCTCATTTTGCATAAAAAAAGAAAACACGACAAAAGCAACAGGATCCCCAATCCCAATTACTGCCATATTCTCTCCTCTCTAGGCAAAACTCATATTTAACTTAGCTATATATTACCACTTCGTTGGTGAATATGCAATATAGTAATCTGAACTTTCTTGATATTTTGTTCAATTTCACAACATTATAAAATATCATTTAAGAATTGTTTGTACTTTCACTCACTGTAACCGATTTCACCAGTATAATTATAAGCTTTTTGCCGCACTCCCCTTGCTCGCTGTAATGATCGGTAAATCGTATATTAATAAATATCAGTCCATAAAAAAGCAAGCCCACGTATAATTATACGTGAGCTCGCTCTTTGCGAAATATAAAACATATCTAAATGTTCAATCATTCATAGCCTTTTTGATCGCAGCCATCAGTTCATCGTATTCCTCGAAGGCGGGAAGATGCGGATAATCCTGCTTGATCTTATCGGTAGAGCGGAACAGGAAGCCGGCCTTGCTGTTCAGGATCATGTCCAGATCGTTATAACTGTCGCCGCTGGCGATCGTCTCAAACCCTATAGACTGCAGTGCCCGGACCGTACTGAGTTTGGACTTCTCTGTGCGCATCTTATAGCCGGTGATCTCTCCGTCCGGAGCAACCTCCAGGGAGTTGCAGAACAGAGTCGGCCATCCCAGCTTTTCCATAAGAGGTGTGGCAAATTCAGTGAAGGTATCACTGACGATGATCACCTGTGTGAAGGAACGAAGCTCATCCAGAAACTTCTTGGCGCCGGGAAGGGGCTCGATCTTTCTGATCACATCCTGAATCTCTTTCAGTCCCAGGCCATGCTCCTTGAGAATGCCGATTCTCCACTTCATAAGCTTATCGTAGTCGGGCTCATCTCTTGTCGTTCTCCGCAGCTCCGGGATGCCGCTCACCTCAGAAAATGCGATCCAGATCTCCGGTACCAGGACTCCTTCCAAATCAAGACAGGTAATATACATAGTTTCCTCCTTGCGAGTGAAGGAATGCTCGCATTCTCCACTCCTCTTTCTTATTGTTGTTTGTGTTGTTATTCGTTATAGAGCTCCAGAAACTCCTCCAGAGTCAGGTCGTGCTCCATGATATAGGTAGCCGCTTCTCTGCCGACATAGCGGAAATGCCATGGCTCATAGATGATCCCGGTCACATCCTCCTTGCCATCAGGAAAGCGCACGATGAATCCGTATTCCTGGCAGTGCTCACTCATCCACTGATAGAGCTCCGTCTCCTCCAGGCTTCGATCCTTCATTTCATAGTACCGGTCTGTGATGTCACAGCAGAGCCCTGTTTGGTGCTCACTGGTCCCGGGTCTTGCCACGATCGTCTGCGCCACTGCTTCGCCATATTCAGCTACTTTGCGGTTAAAGAGGTAGGTCTGCTCCGCATAGCTGCGGTAGCCCGATGACAGAAGCACGCTCAGTCCCTCTGCCCTGGCCGCCTGCACGAACGCTTCCATGTCGTCCGCGATCCGCACGTCGAACTGTTGTCTTTCCAGCGTCGTCAGCTCCGGCGTGTAGTCGCCGATCTCGTTCCACGGATTAGCCAGAAGGAACATCCAGTCATCCGGATTGATGTCCGGCTTGTCCCGATAGGGGTCCATGGCGTCCTCCGCAGCAGCACGGCCGATCTCTCCCGCCGCTTCTGCGACAACCGCACCTGCTGTCTGCACGGCGGTCAAAACACTGCCTCCATACACATTGCGCTGCGGTTCTTGCGATAGCAGCGTCGCCGCACTTGCCGCGATCAATGCGCATATTTTTAATCGATATTGTATCAACAGCTGCATCCTCCTGCAATATCAGCCGAGCGGAATCTCAATCACTTCAGCCATCTGCATCAGCCGACTGGGATTTCAATCACTTCAGCCATCCGCATCAGCCGAGCGGGATTTCAACCACTTCAGCCATCCGCATCAGGCACTGTTCAATCTGCTCGGAGATCTCACCTACGAGGCGCTTTGTGATTTCCTCATTCTTGTCCTTTTCCAGGCTCTTAAAGAAGCTCTGTCTGACCTCGCCCGCGATCTTGTCCATGCGGGACATAAAGTGTCCCCTGGGAACGAGCTTTCTGACCGGGCGGGGGATCACGATGTTCATGACGGCTTCCTCCATCTTCTCCTTGCCCAGGATCAGGATCATCAAGGACAGCATGGCGCCCGCCACAATGCCCGATATACCGCCGGAAATCAGTGCCACGCCGCTGCCGCCGCAGAGAAGGCCGATCAGGATAGAAATGATCGTATCGATCATCCAGGTCAGCTCCTCGACCGCAAAGACGTCCTTGGCGTCGACGCGGATATCCAGATCGGATATGGACAAGAAGGAGCTCAGACTCAGCGCCTTGTAAGGCACGCCGTGTCGGATGCAGATCGGAATTGTCTGTTCCTCCAGTTCATAGGATATGGGCTTGAGCCACTGCGTGATCGGGCCGACTAACAGCGCCTGCACCTCTTCCGTGTGCAGATAGCGCTCAATCTCCTTTTCCATCTCTTTGTTGATGTCCGAGAGTCGCTCAATTTCTCCGTCCCGCCACCTGTCAAATACAGGCATCGCCGCATTCTCCAAAATGGGCTGCACAAGCGTATCCACTGTGCTGTGGTAGAGTTCTCCGATGTGCTGCTCCACGATCTTCTCCACCGTGCTCGAGCGAACCAGTTCCCGGATCTCCGCGCGGAACTGCCTCAGCTCCTCGTCGATCCTTCCGCTCCAGGCAAGGCCGCGGCATACGGAAAACTCAGGCTCCACGCCTGTGATCACGACCGCCTCCGGGAAGGCTTCTCTGCACCAGTCCCGCACTGCGGGAAGCCTCGAGACGCCGCCTGTGAGGAAGACCAGTTCCGGCAGTTCGCCCTGTATTTTGGCACGTACGCTGTGCAGACTATCGACGAAGACTTCCTTGAAACTCTTGCCGCCGAGCTGCGGGATCCCGCCGTAGAGGATGCGCTCCGCTGTCTTTTCATTCATAAAGAGGGGAAGGCGCACCGGCTTTTCGTAGCTGATGATCACCGACTGTCTGCATTCGTTTTCTTTCCAATATTCCTCATCGGCAAAATATTTCTCTTTGAGCCTTCTGGCCGCAAACTCGCAGTAACTGCGCCAGGGCGGGCTCTCTTTAAAAATCTCCCGGATCCTCTCTCCGCGGACGGCTGCATCCAGGGCGATCTCTAATAGTACTTCGTCCATCAGGCCGCCGCCGAGGGCCACCTCTCCCGCAGTCTGCAGCTCCACCTCTCTGCCGCCCATGATATAGGCGAAATCCGTCGTGGAGGAGCCGATATCGACAACCAGCACGGGCTTGGACAAAATATCATAGCCCACCTGGAAGTGCTTGGACTGGCAAGCGCTGACAAGCGCCGCGCGGGACTCAGAGATGATCCGGACCGGCGGATAGCCTGCCTCTTCAAACAATTCTCTGTAGATTTCCCTCGCAGTTTTGTCCCAGCCCGCAGGGCAGCCCACATAGAAGCAGCAGTCCTCTCCCTTTACGAGGTCGCCGCTCATATAGAGTTCTCCCAGAACGCCGGCCGCGAAAGACTTGATGTCCTTGCGGCTCTCGGGATCTTTCAAAAACCGGCTCTTGAAACGGAGCTTGCGTGTCATGGCGTCCGGATTGTAGCAGGCCGCTTCTCCGATCACCAGTTCGCCGTTTCTGAGTCTGGCATAGGCTGTCACAAAGCTCCTGGCCTCCCGCACTGTCAGGACGCGGGGAACTGTGACGTCACTTTTATTGAGATAGGAGACCGCGCTCTCGGCGTCTCCAAGGTCAAATCCATAATAGCGATCCATCGTGCCACTCCTTTACTCACTGCGGGGAGACGGCAAGTCCCTTGCGGATGAGCGCACCGTCCCTTGTCAGCGCGGGGCGGAGCGTCATGCCCTGTTTGCCGGGCAGAAGCTCAAACCACTCTCTCTTGCCGTTTCCATAGTCCACCGTCTCCACCTGTTTGCGGTGAAGGTAATAGCGCACGGCGGAGATCGTTTCCAGGGCGGACGCATCGTCCGGCACGTCGTTCTTCTGGCTGTAGGCGCTCTCCAAAATAGCGGCGAACAGGTCCGCCTCCTCCGGCGTGATCCCGTTTCCGACGGATGCGGAGAGGCTGTTTTTCTCAAAGCTGACCACTTCCGCCGCCTCCTGCAGGTTCTTGTCCATGGCAAGCACCGTCGTCCGAAGGCAGCTCCAGACCTTGTCGGGATCCACCCGGATCTCGACCTGCGCTGCGCCGCCCTTTCCTGCGCCGCCTCCGCTCTCAGTGTGCCTTCTAAGAGACAGTCTTCCCGACCAGAAAAGCAATACCCCGCCGAGAATCGCTGCCGGAATGGAGCCAAGAAGCGATGTAAAAGAGAGACCGCTGCCGGCTGCCACCGCCAGTCCCAGTAGTGCGCCTGTAAGAAACAGAACGCCGCCCGCAAGGCTGATGATCGCCGTCTTGGACCACTTGGTTTCGCCGCCGGTCGCCCCCGACGTACTCCTTTCCCAGACTCTGGTCTCTCCCGCCGCGCTGATCATGGGGCTCATGGTCTTGGCCGTCTGCAGCATATAGCGCGCGGCGTCCCTGACCCGCTCCTCTTTGCATTCTTCATTATAGCGCAGCAGGAGCCTGTCGAGTTCCTTTTCGATCACGCCTTCCACCTGTTCCGGCGTCCCTGCCTGGGTTATACTCCCATATAATTGCTCTTTGTCCGTTTCCAGAAACTGGATCATTTCCATATCGGATTCCTCCGCCTGTTCACATCACGATACCTTATAGTCCATTATAATGTTTGAACAGGCAATTCGGAACCCCAATCCGGCAGGCTCGCCGTATTTTGGCACAGCCCTTTACAGCCTTGCCGCTGATCGCACATCAAAAGCGCTGCAACAAGCATATGCAGGTCGCAGCGCTTTGTGACTCTCCATCCGTTCGCAGTGCGATCACAGGGTCATTACAGATTCGAGTACATATTCAGAATGTGGTTGTAAAGAGTGCGCACGGCAGGCGCCATCAGGTGGGGCCCCCTGGCCGCAAGGCCAATGATCCTTGCCGCGTCCGGTTCCATCCTGTACTGCCGCACTTCATAGGGGATGTCATTCATGACAAGTTCGGGCATGATGCAGATGCCGAATCCAGAAGCAACCATGACTACCGTGGACAGGTCGTCCACCACATGGTACCGGGTCTGGATGTCCAGATGATTCTGCTTCATATAATTCTGGATATCCGCATCCGTGGACTCCCGCTGCACGACAAAGCGGAGCTTTTCCATCTCACCGATGGTCATCTCCTCGCAGGGCAGCTCCTTCTCGAAGTCCTTGGGAACGATACAGAGAAGTGGATCCCTGTAGAAGGGCTCGATATGCAGGTCGCCGGCACTGGAGGTGGACAAAAATCCGAAATCCACAATTCCGTTGCGGATCCAGTAGCTGACGTCGTCATAGGTGCCCTGGAAGACCTCGATCTCGATCGCGGGGTACATCTCGCCGAATGATTTGATGATCTCCGGCATCCAGCTGGTGCAGACACTGGAAAAGACGCCGACCTTGACCGTTCCCTGTTTGAGTCCGTTAAACTCCGCAACTGCCTGCTGCAGGCTCTCCTCGCTGTTGAGGACCGCATTCACATACGGCATCAGATGCTCGCCGTAGCTGGTCAGCGTAACGCCTGCCTTTTTTCTAGTGAAAACAGAAAAGCCGAGTTCCTTCTCCATAGAAGAGACGGCATGACTGATGGCAGATGGCGTAAGGCCGATCAGGTCGGCCGCTTTGTGGAAGCTTCCTGCTTCCGCTACTGTCTTAAAAATCTGATAACTGAGAAGTGTCATGAATCTCCTCCCTCGTCCGTTGTTTACAGTTTGATCGTCCGGCGTCTATCTGGCACAGCGGTACTTGAGGTCCTCCCATCGCTTGTCCACTTCCTTCTGGAAGAGGGCGATCAGTTCTTCATTGCCGGGCTTAAAGAGGTGCTTGAATCGTCCCTGCGGCTTTAAGAAATCCTCGATGGGCAGTTTATGTTTTGGCTCATAGTTGAGGATCCACTTGCCCTCCACCACTTCAAATAAAGGCCAATAGCAGGTTTCCACAGCCAGTCTGCAAATCTCCATGATCTCGCTGGTCTCGTAGCGCCAGCCTCTGGGGCAGGGCGTCATCATGTTGAGGAACGCAGGGCCTTCGGTATAGATGGCGGTTTCCGCTTTTCTGTGCAGGTCCTTAAAATCACGGGTCAGGGTTGACTGCGCCACGTAGGGAACATAGTGCTCCGCGATAATGGAACTGAGGTCCTTGCGGTACTGGATTTTGCCATTGGATACTTTGCCGGACGGCGTCGTGGTCGTATCCGCAAACATAGGCGTCGCGGAAGACCGCTGAATGCCGGTATTCATATAGGCACCATTATCATAGCACACATAGACCATATCGTGTCCACGTTCCATAGCACCGGACAGGGACTGGAACCCGATATCATAGGTGCCGCCGTCGCCGCCGAAGGTAATGAACTTGAACGTGTCCTTTTCACCAAGTCTTCCCTTTTTCTTAAGGACCTTGTAGGCTGTCTCCACGCCGCTCAGTGTAGCGCCTGCATTCTCGAAGGCGTTGTGAATGTAGCTGTCCTCCCAGGCGCTGTAGGGATACATATAGGAAGAAACTTCCAGACATCCCGTCGCGTTGCCGATCACGGCGTGGTCGCCCTCATGAAGGCCGCGCAGCACCGCGCGAACGCCAATCGTCGCCCCGCAGCCGGCGCACATTCTGTGGCCCGGCGCAAGTCTCTCCGGTTTCTCCATCATTGTCTTCAGACTGTAATTCTTTGCTTCCATTGTCTTATATCCAATCACTCTCTAAGTCCGATGTACTTGTGGTGCGGGGCGGGTTTTGCACCCTGCGCGACCTGTGCAAGTTCCTCGAATACGTCCTTCACATGGTCCACCGTGAAATCTCGGCCTGCCAGACCATAGATATAGTTGACCGTATCGACCATCACTTTATTTCTGTAAAGGCCGGCGGGAATCTCGCTTCCCAGCGGTCCGCTATTTCCGTTGTAGCTCTCGCACCGGTCCATAATGGCCACTGCCTTGCAGCCGCTTTTACGAATCGCCTACGCAATCTCCTTCTCCGGGAAGGGCCTGAACACGCGGATCTTGATGATCCCGACTTTGTGCCCTTCGTTTCTGAGCTCGTCGACCGCTTCTTTGGCAGTACCTGCTGCGGATCCCATGATAACCATCAGATACTCGGCATCCTCCGTCCTGTACTCCTCAAAGAAGCCGTATCCTCTGCCGGACATAGTATGGAAACGGTCCGCCACTTCCAGTATGACCTCTCCGGCCCGCTCCATCGCAGCTTCCTGCGCACGTTTGGCTTCCATGGAATAGGCTGAGATCGCATAAGGGCCCACAGAGACCGGCTTTCCGGGATTGAGCAGGAATTCCTCCGGTCTGTACTCCCCTACAAATCTTCTCACATGCTCGGTTTCCAGAAGTTCAATATTCTCCACGGCGTGGCTTGTGATAAATCCGTCCTGGCAGATCATGACCGGCAGATGGACCCTCGGATCCTCGGCAATCGGGAACGCCTGGATGTAATTGTCATAGGCCTCCTGGTTGTTCTCTGCGTAAATCTGGATCCATCCTGTGTCTCTTGCGCCCATGCCGTCGGAATGGTCGCAATTGATATTGATGGGCCCCGACAGCGTTCTATTGACCAGCGTCAGAACGATGGGAAGCCTGTTGGAGGCTGCCAGAAGCAGTTCCTCCCACATAAGCGCAAGGCCCGCGGAAGACGTCGCCGTCATCGTTCTCGCACCGGCAGCCTCCGCGCCGATCGCGGCCGACATGGCGGAGTGCTCACTCTCCACCGGTATAAATGCTGTATCGATCTCTCCATTCGCAATAAAGGTCGACACCATCTGCGGGATCTCCGTAGACGGCGTGATCGGAAACGCCGGCATGACGTCCGGATTGACCTGCTTGATCGCATAGGAAACAGCCTCATTGCCTGACATTCTCTCCGGTATGGCTTTGCTGCATACCTGCCTGTCCCGGCTTCCATTCATGCTCATGCCTCGATCCCCTCCTTCATCGTAATCGCCCCGAAGGGACATACTTTGGCACAGATCCCGCATCCCTTGCAGTGATCGTAGTCAAAATCCAGCCGCCTGCCGCCCTGCACCGGAATACTTGAATCAGGACAAACCGGCGCGCATAACAGGCACTGCCTGCATTTGTCCTGATCCAGTACCGGTGTATTCGTTCTCCATTCCCCCGTCTTAAACAGGCGGGAGGTGCCTCCGGCATAGAGCTGAAGCCCTTCTGTAAGATCTGTATAAGGAGATCTTTCATTTATATAAGTGATATCAGTTCGCATAAATATCTGGTCCTCATAAAAGGACCTCCGTCAACCGGCGGAGGTCCGTACATCCTGGGAGCAAAACGCCGCAGAACTTCAGGCGCTCTGTTTCATCTGTTTCGCAGTTGGGATCTGGTCTTCACTAATACGGTTAAACGCGGTAATGGGGGCTCCCATACGCTCCGGACCGTACTCCGGAAATCCCTGTACACAGCGGCCTGTCTTAAACGCAACGTCCGCCAGAAGAAGCGCTGCCGTCTTGGCGCCCTGTCCTCCTCTTCCGTGCCATCTGATCTCAACTGTCTTTTTCATTGCCTGCACCTCGTAAAGTGAATTCATTTCATCGTTTCGGTGAATTCTTTTAACTTTTAAGTCACCGACATTCGTTATTATACGCTAATTTCGATGAATGTAAATAATTTTAACGATGAATCATTTTCAACATTTATGAGGTTCAAGACTTAGGCACTCATTTTACAGTACCTTTACGTGTCACGTTTCTTCCTGCTCCAGCGCGTGGCGGCAGATCTCTTTTAAGCAGCATTCATCACACTGCGGCCTTCTGGCGACACAGACCGCACGGCCATGAAGCACAAACCGGTGACAGAGGTCGTTCCCTTCTTCCGGCGGCACGATCTTCCACAGTGCCTTCTCTACTTTGGCAGGCTCCTTGATCCCGTCCACGAGGCCGATCAGGTTGCAGAGGCGAATGCAATGCGTATCCGTGACGATCGCGGGCTTTCCAAAGACGTCGCCCATGATCAGATTGGCGCTCTTTCGTCCGACGCCCGGCAGGGCCAGCAGTTCCTCGAAGGTCTCCGGCACCTTGTCGTTGTATTTTTCATGCAGGACCTTCATACAGGCGTTAATATCTCTTGCCTTACTCCGCCCCAGGCCGCAGGGCCTTACGATCTCCTCAATCTCCTCTGCCGTCGTCTCGGCGAGGGCTGCGACCGACGGAAACTTTGCATATAAAAGGGGCGTGATCTGGTCGACTCTGGCATCCGTGCATTGCGCGGCCAGGCGGACGCTCACCAAAAGCTGCCAGGCCTTGTCATAGTCCAGCGTGCACTTGGCTTCGGGGTATTCTTTCTTCAGGCGCTCGATCACTTGCAGCGCCAGCTCTTTCTTATTTAAGTTGGTTTGCATAATCATTCATTTCTTTCCCGGAATAATCGGCAGTATCAGCCAGTATTTTGACACATTATGCATGGATTTGTCAAAATAGAGACTATCTCCATTTGACTTCACCTCTTTGGTGTATTACTATACTAAAGTATTAACTCTATTAAGAAACTATTGGAGGGGAAAAATGCAAAAGAATGATTCGAAAATCTCTGTTTCAGTGGTCGCAATGTTCATTGTGATCCTGCTCATCGTGGCCATGGCCTTTCTGACCAACGCGGATTCGGTGCAGCAGACCTTCTGGTCTTTAGTACCTCCCGTCATCGCCATTGCTCTGGCACTGATCACAAAGGAGGTGTACAGCTCTCTGTTCATCGGTATCATTACCGGTGCGCTGCTCTACTCGGGTTATAATTTCGAGGGAACACTGACCCACATCTTTAACGACGGCGTCATCGCTGTGCTCTCAAAATCCTACAACATGGGCATTCTGGTATTCCTGGTCATTCTGGGCATCATGGTCCAGCTCATGAACCGCACCGGCGGCAGCGCTGCCTTCGGCAACTGGGCGTCCGAGAAAATCAAATCCAGAGAAGGCGCGCAGCTCGCAACGATCGGCCTTGGCTGCCTGATCTTCATCGACGACTACTTCAACTGCCTGACAGTCGGCAGCGTTATGCGTCCCGTCACCGACAAGCACAAGATCTCCCGTGCGAAGCTCGCCTATCTGATTGACGCAACAGCGGCTCCTGTCTGCATCATTGCGCCGATCTCCTCCTGGGCTGCCGCAGTATCCGGCTTTGTCGAGGGCGAGAATGGAATCAGCCTCTTTATCAAGTCTATTCCCTACAACTACTATGCGCTGTTCACGATCGCTATGATGATCCTGATGGTCGTCATGAAGATCGAGTACGGTCCCATGTACAAGCATGAGTACAACGCACTGCAGTATGGCGACCTGTACACCACCGAGGATCGCCCTTACGCGAACGTCGATAATTCCAAGATTATTACAGAAGGAAAAGTCATCGATATGCTCTTCCCGATCATCACGTTAGTCATCGGCTGTGTCATCGGCATGATCTACACCGGCGGTTTCTTCGAAGGGACAAGCTTCATCGAGTCCTTCGCAAATTCTGACGCCTCTGTTGGCCTGGTGCTCGGTTCCTTCTGTGCGATGGTTCTGACCATGTTCTTCTACATGTTTCGCAAGTCTCTGGATTTCTCCTCCATCATGGAGTGCATCCCTGAGGGCTTCAAGCAGATGGTTCCCGCCATCCTGATTCTGACCTTCGCGTGGTCCCTCAAGGCCATGACTGACAGCCTCGGTGCAAAGGAATTCGTCGCCTACATCATTAAGAACGAGGCAGCCGGCTTTGCCGGGCTTCTCCCCTTCATCATCTTCCTGATCGCTGTCGGTCTTTCCTTCGCGACCGGAACCAGCTGGGGAACTTTTGGAATCTTGATTCCAATCGTTGTTGATTGCTTCCAGACAACCGATTATCAGCTGATGATCATTTCTATGTCTGCCTGCATGGCCGGTGCTGTTTGCGGAGACCACTGCTCTCCTATCTCCGACACAACCATCATGTCCTCGGCCGGTGCGCAATGCAACCACTTGAACCACGTTTCCACGCAGATTCCTTACGCGATGACATGTGCCGCGATCTCCGCGATCACATACATCGTAGCGGGCCTGTTCAAAAACGTGTTCCTGTCCCTGCTGTTCGGCCTGGTGCTCCTGATCGTCGTCATGTACATCCTGTCCAGACGGGCGGCCAGCGAGAACGCGTAAACGGCTGATCTGGAAACGCCAAAAGGGTTGCCTCCTGCTGATTATTCAGCGGGGGCAACCCCTTTTTTTATTAAAAGGGTAGACTACCCCGCGATTTCAATGCAATTTTGAAGGGGCTTGCCGCACCCGCGAAGGATTCAATCCTTCGCTTCATGCGACAGCCCCCTCCTGAACTTCCAATACAGTACCGCTGCCGTCACCGCCGACGTGACCTCCGCAAACGGGGTCGCCCACGTGACGCCGCTTAGTCCCATCAGCATCTTGAAAAGGATCATAGCCGGAATGTCGACGACGCCCTTACGCATGGTGGAAAGCGCCAACGAATACTTGCGCTTTCCGGCCGCCTGGAAGATGGTATTGGCCATATACGAGAGTGCGCACAGAGGCGCCGCAAACGCGATGACCCGCAGGAACTGCGTGCCGAATTCGACAGACGCCGGTTCATCGATGAAGAAGGTGATCAGCTGTCTTGCAAACAGCCTGAAGAAGATCGTACAGCAGGATGCAAAGCCAACCGCCACGCCCGCTGTAAAGCGAATGCTCTTCTGCATGCGTTGGTACCTGTGTGCACCGTAATTGTAAGCGATGAGCGGCAGGACGCCCTGGGTGAGTCCCATACAGGTGTTAAAGGCAATCATATTCACTTTTTTGGCAATGCCCATGCCGGCGACTGCCGCGCTGCCATACTCCGCTACAAGCTTGTTCGCAGAAATGTTGGAGACCATGGCAAGGAAGGTCTGTAAAGCGGCTGCCGTGCCGATGGAGAAGACTTCTCCAGGAATGTCCTCCGCAAGGGTCACGTCCGACGGGGAGAATGTAAATACCGGATTGTCACGATGTCTGTACAGAAAGATGACAAAATATACAAGCGCGCACATATTAGACAGACAAGTGGCAACGGCTGCGCCTGTGACTTCCATGCCGGGCGGAAGCAGAACAAACATAAAGATCGGATCCAGAATGATGTTGAGAACGCCGCCCATGGACATGCCAAATCCTGCCTCTTTGGCTGCTCCGATCGAACGAACCAGGTGCCCGCAGAGCGCATTGCCAAGGGTCGGGATCGCGCCAACAACCATGGTCCAGTACATGTAGTCATAAATATAGGAATAGGAATCCGCATTTCCACCAATAAGCGGAATAATAAGGGGACGGGAGAAAAACACGATAATCCCGTACACGATCGCCGCAGCCAGTCCGCCGTACAGGCTGAACGCAAAAATCTTGCGGGCTCGCGCCATATCTTTTCTGCCAAGAGCTCTGGAAATGGCACTGGCGCCGCCAATGCCAAACAGATTGGCCAGCGCCTGAATTATGATAAAGATCGGGAGACTCACAGATAGCGCCGCCATCATCGCTGCACTGCCCGTCCTTCCCACATACCAGGCGTCTGCGAAGTTGTAGACGATATTGATCAGCTGCGTGATGATTGTCGGAATAGCCATGGTAAACACAGCCTCCGGGATCGACGCTTCTTCAAAGATCCATGTGCGTTTTTTGCTCTGCTCTATGCTCATGTGTCTTCCTTGTCTGTAAAACTGTCCGGGTCAGCAGTTCTCCCCTTTCTTTCTGAGCATCTCCTCCCGGTACTCCTCATAGGGATCGCCGTAAATCCTGATATCATCCTCCAGCTCGCGTTCTCTCTCAGCGCGTGCCTCTACAGCTCTCCTGCGCACCCTGTGGGGACCGCCGTACGAGCCGCCGCCATCCCATCCTATCGGTTCCTCGGGCTCCGGCTCCTCCGCCGGCAGTTCCATGGCGCCCTTGAACTGGGTCTCATAGAGCTCTGTGTAGACGCCGCCCGCCTTGACCAGATCCTTGTGCTTGCCGCGTTCTGCGATCTCGCCGTCCTTGATCACCAGAATTTCATCCGCCGCCAGGATCGTAGAGAGCCTGTGGGCGATCAGGATACTGGTTCTGGATGACACCAGTGGATCGATGGCATCCTGGATCTTGCGTTCGGATATGGAATCCAATGCGGACGTCGCCTCGTCAAAGATCAGAAGCGCCGGGTCTCTTAACAGCACACGCGCGATCGACAGGCGCTGCTTCTCACCGCCTGAGAGCTTGAGGCCGCGGTTTCCGACCATGGTATCCAGTCCATCCGGCTGGTTGGAGATGAAATCATAGATATTGGCCCGCTCGCAGGCGTCGATCAGCTCCGCTTCGGTCGCCTCCGGCTTTACGTAGAGAAGGTTGTCCCGGATCGTGCCGTTGAAGAGATAGGTATCCTGGGTCACAACGCCGATATTGCCGCGCAGAAACGAAAGATCCAGCTTCCTCACATCAATGCCATCAAAGAACACTTCGCCATGCACCGTGTCATACAGACGCGGAATCAGGTTTACCAGCGTGCTCTTGCCGGAGCCGGACGGCCCCACGATCGCTATGCTATGTCCACTCTCCAGCGTAAAGCTCACATCCTTGAGGATCTGCCTGGAGGGATCGTAATGGAAATAGACATGACGGAATTCGACATTTCCTTCCGCATGGTCGGGAACGATCGCATCCGGCGCATTCTGAATCTCCACCGGCATGTCAAAATATTCAAAGATCCTCGAGAACATCGCCATGGACCGCATCCAATCCACCTGGATATTGAGGAGAGAATTGACAGGTCCGTACATCCTGCCCAGCAGGGCGACCAGAACCGTGATATCGCCGACCGTCAGATCGGAGTTATAGCGCAGCATCAGAATTCCGCCCACCAGATACAGAAGCATCGGTCCCACGCTGGTGATCGTCGTGAGGACCACCCGGAACCATCTGCCGGCCATGCTCTCTTTCACATTGAGATCGATCATCCTGCGGTTGGCGTCCTCATAGCGCTTGTACTCGAACTCCTCCTTGCAGAAGAGCTTGACCAGCGTCTGACCGCTGACAGACATGGTCTCGTTCAGAATTCCGTTGATCTCATCGTTGCAGGCCTGCGCCTCCCGGGTGAGACTCCAGCGCTTCTGTCCCGCTTTCCGGGTGGGGAGCGTGAACAAGGGCACGATAATAATGCCTACTGTTGCCAAAATCCAGTTTTTCTGATACATGGCCACCAGTGCGACGACCAGCGTAATTACGTTGGACAGGATGTTGGCGAACGTGTTGGTGATCACGGTTTTGACCCCGTCGATGTCACTGGTCATACGCGTGATGATATCGCCCTGGTTGTTGGACGTAAAAAAGCGCTGAGACATATTCTGCAGATGGCGGTACATCTGATTGCGCATATCAAAGGTGATGTGCTGCGCAATCCAGGTGTTGAGGTAGCTCTCCGCGACGCCGATCAGGTTGGCGCCGGCCGTCACCGCCAGCGACAAAATGATGTACATGACCAGCTTCTGAAAGTCCCTGCCGATCAGGCCTTCGTCGATGATCTTGCCGGTCAGGACCGACGGCATGAGCGTCATGATCGATGAGAAGACGATGCAGACCAGCGTCAGCGCCAGCTGTTTCCAATATGGCAGAAGGTAGGAAAAGACGCGCTTTAATAGTTCCGGCGTCACCTTGGGAAGGCTCTTTTTCTCCTCCTCCGACATAAAGTTTCTACTGCCTGGGCCGAACCCCATTCCATGTGCTCCCGGGGCCATAGGCCGCCTCCTTTCTCAATGTCTTCCGGACTGAACCTGAACACGAAAAATCACAACACTCTGCAAACGCGTACAGAAAAGTGTTCCTCAATATTTATTGATGTGGATCTTGTAAAACGGCAGTGCCTCAAGAGGCGTCTCCGGCCATTCCTCCTCGGGCATACCGAGAGAAAGGATTGCCTCCAGCCTGCACTCCTGCGGGAACTGCAGAATGGTCCTCGCGTACTCCTCCGTTGTCTCCCCGTCCATGGCCATTCTCTCTCGCGCCTGGATCCAGCAGCTGGCCACGCCGAGCGCGCTCGCCATCAGGTGCATATTCTCCATCACAACGCAGCAGTCCTCTGTCCAGGTGTCCGACTTCTCTTCGTCGCCCACTACCGCGATTGCCAGATCCGCACCGACCAGCATTCTGGCTGCGCCGCCCATGCGGCAGCTGGAAAGATCGATCAGTTTCTGCTTGTCCCTGATGACGATCAGTTCCCAGGGCCGGATCGCTCTGCCGGAAGGGGCCAGCATGCCGGCCTCCAGGATCAGATTCAGCTTCTCCATAGGCACCGGATCGCCGGTATAGCTGCGCACGCTTCGTCTCTTCTGCATGGTCCTTAGTAATTCTTCTCCGCTCATCGTATTTTGACACCTCCTAGTGACGTTTATTCGAGTCTTATATAGTCCCATTGTACCAGATAAGCGCTGCAGAAATACATTCCGCAGCGCTTAAAATCATTTCTTTATGAAGACGATCTGTTCCTTACAGAACGCCCTTGTTGGCATTTTTCAGTACCGGAATTTCGGTCTCATCCTTGTCGTTGATGTGCTCTCCACTGTACTTTTCGGTCTCCGCCGCAATAACATTGCTAAGGAGCAGAACGGCAAAGATATTGGGGATAGCCATCAGACCGTTGAGCAGGTCCGCCAGATCCCAGATCAGGTTCAGCTCGACCAGAGAGCCAACGAAAATGCCGATGACCCAGAGGATCTTGTAGAGCATGATGACCTTCTCACCGAACAGATAGACGGCGCAGCGCTCGCCATAGTAATACCAGCCGAGGATGGTTGAGAAGGCGAATGTGATCAGGCCTACGACCAGGATCGGCACGCCGATATAGGGGATCATGCCAAAAGCCAGACTTGTCAGCTCACTTCCATTTCCGGAAAGACCATCTATGGACGGGTGCTTAATGATACTGGATACCAGAACAAGGCCGGTCATCAGACAGATGACAACGGTATCCCAGAAGGTACCTGTCATGGAGACAAGCGCCTGCTTCTTGGGATTGCGGGTCTGCGCTGCGGAGGCAACCAGGGGTGCGGAACCCATACCGGACTCATTGGAGAAAAGTCCGCGGGCAAAACCATAACGACATGCCGTTGCGATCGTGCTTCCGACAAATCCGCCGCCGACTGCCTTCGTTGTAAAGGCAGAGGATACGATCACGCCGATTGCCTGTCCCAGTACGTCCCTGTTCAGGAAAAGGATGATCAGGCAGCCAAGCACATAGAAAGCCGCCATAAAAGGCACAAGCTTCTCAGAAACCTTTGTGATGGACTGAATGCCGCCGATAATAACAAGTGCAACGACAATACTGAGAACAATCGCCACAACAACCGGATTGACGCTGAAATTCGTCGTAATATTGGCAACCACCGCATTGGCCTGCACCGTACATCCGATACCGAATGCGCACAGGGCAGCCAGACTGGAGAACAGGATGCCGGCCCACTTTGCGTTCAGACCGCGGTCCAGCGCATACATTGCGCCACCGATCATGGTTCCGTTCTCACTCTTTACTCTATATTTGACGCCGATCAGGGTCTCTGCATACTTGGTGGCAATGCCGAAAATACCGGTCATCCACATCCAGAAAACAGATCCGGGACCGCCCATTGCGATCGCAGTGCCGACGCCGATGATATTACCGGTTCCGATCGTGGAGGACAGCGCTGTTGTCAGGGCACCAAACTGGGAGACGTCGCCTTCGGAATCCTCATCTGCCGTGACAGACATCTTAATGGCCTTGAAGATATCCTTCTGAATAAAGCCGGTGCGGATCGTCATAAAGATATGCGTTCCGAACAACAGGATGATCAACGGCCATCCCCACAAGAAACTGTCAACGGTGCTTACCAATTGTGCAAACATATCATTTCCCCTTCCTTCGCTTCCACGATGCTTTACAGCGCCGCTTCAGCGTGTTAAATGTACATCAGATACAACTTTACCACACTATAGAGTGAAAGTCTAATCCTTTTATAAATGCGGATTCGTATTCTTGTATATTTTGACCCGCATTTCTTCTGTCACAAAGCCATGCTTCTTATGTGCGAAAAAGGCTGCCACATGTGTGACAGCCTCTTAAATGCTTTATGAATACAGAATCCAAACTGCGTATTACTCGCTCAGTTTCCAGCGGATTTTCTTAATCTCCTTGATTATATCCGCAAGATTCTGCAGTGCGTCATGCAAATCCTCTGTCGGTGCAGAAGGATCTGTCAAAACGCCATAGGTCTTAACAAGTCTTGCGTGGATCTTATCCCTTACTTCCTCACCGGTGTGCAGAAGCTGCAGGTTTCCATCACCCTTTCTGTCGATATACGCGACATCAGGGAACGCATTGTCATCTGTATCGTCCAGGAACAGATTAAACTTGTGATCTCCTGTCAGGTCTAAGGCCAGAAGATCCGCATTGCCATTGTCTGTTGTATCGATCAGCGCTGCCTCCGGTTCACCGTCTCCATTGAGGTCGATCAAAACCTGATTCTTGTCGCCCTTGATGATATCGATTCTCTCCAGATTGGCTGCTTCTTTCAGTCTCTTCTTCATTTCATTGAGTGTTGCCATATTGTTACCCCCCAATTTATATATCTAACTGCTATATATATTAAGTATATTCCAAATCAGTTTCAAATCAAGCGTTGGCAAAGCACTAATTCTCAATTCTTTGAAACATTTTTTACATTTCTTTCAATGTGTATTGTGTCACATGGATCTTGGCGGCGCCATTGGCCATAAAGGAGATGCCATCTGCGGCCATGTCTGTATAAAGAGTCGCTGTGAGCACTTTCTCTCCATCGTTGACAAAAATCTCCGCGCTGAACCGGTCCAGGATCAGACGAAGCTTGATCCTGCCATGATCATGATTGACCGCCGCGCGCCTCTGATGGATGATCGCTCTGCGGGATCCGGAGAACTTGCGGTCGATCTTGACAATTGACTCATAGGGGCGGAAGCTGACGCCGGTATGGAAAGTCTCATTCTGGGCAAAGCGAAGTGCGAACTTTCTGTAGAGTTCCTTGCCTTCCACCGGCTCAATCTCAAGGGTGAGATCCACAAGACGTCCCTCGACGCCCTTAAGACTGATCTCTGTATCCTCTACCAGTACGTCCCTATAACGAACGGGATCGCTCCTTAACGCCTCCAGTTCCCGAATCGGCGCCTGATAGATCCTTCCGTCGCGGATCGAGAGCTCCCTGGGAATGCTCATCTGTCCGAACCAGGGCGTGGACTTGGTGTGAAGATTGCAGGTATCCCAGTTCTGCATCCAGCCGATCACGACGCGCCTTCCATCGGGCGTGAGGATTGTCTGCGGCGCATAGAAGTCAATGCCGTAATCCATCGCATAGTTGCATTCCGGTTTAAAATCGCTGTTCTCCCAGTTGTAATCGCCGATAAAATAGAAGGTGCCGTTTCCGTTATGGTATTCCAAACCGCTCGGCAGCATGTCCTGCGCACTGGCAAGAAGCACCTGCTTGCCGTCAAGAGGGAAGAAATCCGGGCACTCCCACATCTGTCCCATGTGATGATCGTCCTTCATAAGCGCCTTCACGAAGTCCCAGTGCACGCCGTCTTCACTTCTATACAGAAGCATCTGGCCGCCGTGCCGCGGGTCCTGATTGGCGATCACAACACGGTAAGAGCCGTCCTGCTCGACCCAGAGCTTAGGATCTCTGAAGGCATAAGGGTTTCCACCCTCCGGCAGATCTTTGCCCGTAATAACCGGGTTTTTGGCATATTTGACATAATTGTCGCCATCGCCAAAAGCCAGACACTGCGTCTGCACTTCCTGCTCTATCCCGTTTTCATCGTAGATCAGCTGACGCCCTGTATACATGAGCATCTGTCTTCCATCCGGAAGTGTCAGTGCGCTGCCGGAATAACAGCCGTCTCGATCATACGTCCTGTCCGGCGCCATCGCCGCAGGCAGATAGCTCCAGTGGATCAAGTCTTCGCTCACCGCGTGTCCCCAGTGCATGGGACCCCAATGAGAGTCGTAGGGATGATACTGATAAAACATATGATACTGGCCGTCATAATAGGAAAACCCGTTGGGGTCGTTCATCCATCCTACGCGCGCTGACAGATGGAAGGCCGGCCGGTCCTTCGCACTGATCAGCTTCTCTTTCTCTTCTTCATATCTTCTTGCGTCTCTTAATACCTGACTCATTGACAAACCTTTCGTCTTCGTTTCAATTGTAATTTCTACAAGCGCTGATACAGGAGCATAGATTACCATGCTCCTGTACCATTTACAATACTATTCTTCTAAACAGTCTATATGGTCCCGATCTTCAATCGTTCATGCTGTCTTCCAGCGCATCTACAATGGTCTCTACGACCTTGGTTGCCTTCTCCTGCACGATCTTGGGTGCATAGGGGAAAGTATAGGAGACGTCGGAGGCCTCCAGAAGCGGCAGATCATTAATAGAATCGCCGATTCCGTAAAGCTTAATGTCGCCGTAGGTCTCTCTCATATACTCGCGCAGGAACTCCACGCCCTTGCCCTTGGAGCAGCCCTTGGGCGCGATATCGATCTCAATGACGTTCTGGAATGCATTGACGCTGTCACCCCAGATTTCATTGATCTCTTTGCTCATTCTCTCGGCTTCGTCCAGGCTCTCGGTGTGGATGCTGACCTGATGGATCAGTCCGGGCGGGCAGTCCGCAACGGACTTCACCACATAATATTTGCCCGGGTAGTCCATGGGCGCGAATACACAGATATCGCCTTCCACGTCGAGTGTGAAGCGGTAATTTTCGATGCCATACTTGTCCAGGATCTCCTGTGCGACCTTGGGGTTCACACCGCGCTTTCTGATCTCTTTCAGGTCCTTGTCAACGATGTTGGCACCACTGCTGGTGATGTAGAAATCGGGTTCCACAAATCCGGTGATAAAGGGGGTCAGACCGCCGACCTGTCTTCCCGTGCAAAGGCCGAACAGATGACCTGCCTTCTGGTATTCGCGGATCTTCTCCACGTTCTCAGCGGGGAGCTTTCTGTCATCCTCTGCCTTGTAAAAATACAGCGTACCGTCAAAATCACTTGCAAATACTTTCTTCATATCCAAGGTCTCCCTTCTATCTCCCTATAAGCCTCAGACAACAAAATCATCCTTGACGGACGCCTTCATATTCCAGATCTTCACCGAGACGTCGCCGCTTGTCGTATAGTGGAATTCCTCTGCTGTCGGATAGCTGTGGGCCGAGAATGTCGCTTCACCGTCGTTGGCAAAATATTCCACCGTGCTTCTGTCCACAAAGATATCCAGTTTCTGAAGCCCGTTCTCAAGAGGCATATCCAGAACTTCGCCGATCTGCTCGTTGCAGCGGTTGATCATGCCCGACTTGTCGAATGTGCACACGCGCTTCGCGGCGTCGTAATGCATTGTCAGGCCGCCTGTGCCGTCTGCCTTGGTAAAGAGGTTGAAGTCCGCATCGCCGTCGCCGAAGGTCACCTCGATCTCACAGGCAGCAGGAAGCGTGCCGTCTGCCGGCGCCTCGCCGTCCCGCAGTCCATATACGTCGACCACAGGCGTCTGGATCAGCTTGCCGTCCTTGATGCGAAGTTCCCTGGGCAGGCCCATGGTTCCTTCCCAATCCTCCGGCTCTGTGCAGTAGTGGTTGTCCGGCAGTCCGATCCAGCCGATCAGGATTGCCTTATTGGGATCGCCGACATTGGAAGCGCCCTGCGCCGCATAGAAGTCGAAGCCAAAGTCCAGATAGCGGTAGTCGCCGTCCGGCGTAAAGGTCAGGGTATCATAATCCATCGTGCCGATCAGGTATACGTTGTGGTTGGTGCTCTCCGCTCTTCCGGGAAGCTTCGTATACTGCGGCGAGAAGATCAGAAGATCCTTGCCGCCGATATTGACGATATAGGGGCATTCCCACATGCCGCCAAAGCTCTCGTAGCCAGGCACGTGAAGCTGTCCCGCAAAGCTCCATCCGCTCAAAAGCTCCTTGGACTTGTAGATCAGGATGGTTCCCTTTTTGTCCAACGTCTGCGCGCCGATCAGGATATAATACATATCCTTCTCTTCATTGTAGATCACCTTGGGGTCTCTCTGGTGCTCGCTGTAGTCGTCGCGGGGACCAAACAGGGGCTCCGGAAGCTTCTCCGGTTTGCCGTCCTTGCCGAGGATCGCCGCGCATGTCCAGGGCGTTCTGACCCAATTCTCGTCTCTGTGATTTCCCGTATAGAAGAAATACAGGTCATCTCCTGCCGAAATAGCAGAGCCGGAGTGCGTGCCCTTGTTATCATAGTCTCTGTCAGGCGCAAGACCTACGCCGGCGTTGGTCCAATGGACAAGATCCTCACTGGTCACGTGATACCAGTACTTGAGGCCGTGCACCGCGCCCCAGGGGCACCACTGATAGAAAAGGTGCCATACGCCTTTGTGATAGGTGAATCCGTTCGGGTCACTGGACAGGCCGGTCACCGGCTGTACATGATATTTCTGTCTATATACAGATTTCGAAATCCTCTCATGAAGATCCCTGATCTCATCTGCACTCTGAAGCACTCTGTAGCGCTCCTCTCTACTCCATTCTCTCATTCGAAGCCTCCCATCTCCATGGCGGATAAAACAATTACTGCTATCATTTTATCATGTAAAGAGGATACAAGTCACAAAAATATGTGCAGTTTTGACAAAAAATACGCAAAAGCAGCCGGATTCTCCATAAGAAATACTATGCTTTGGCCTTGTATGCCATATAGTAGGCGGCGGGTACAACCAGTCCGCCTCCGATGATATTGCCAATCGTCACAGGGAGAAGATTCCCCAGGATCATCTGTCCCGCCGTGACATTTGCGCCCAGCATCATGCCGAGGGGAATATAGGTCATATTGGCCACGCTGTGCTCAAATCCGGCGAAGACAAACATCGCGATGGGAAACCAGATGCCCAGAATCTTACCGCTCAGGTCCTTGGCCGCCGCCTGCATCCAGCAGGCCAGTACGACCAGAATGTTGCACAGAACGCCGCGGATCAGCCCCTGGCCAAACTCCATGGCCGCCTTGGACTCTGCCACAGCGATTGCCCGCTCTCCGAGCGCGCCGCTGTACAGACCGCTGCCGGCAAGAAGCGCCGATAAGAACAGCGCGCCAATGAAATTGCCCAGATAGACCAGCACCCAGTTCTTAACCAGCTGCTGCACAGTGATCTTCCTGTCAGCGAGGGCAAGTGTCAGAAGGCAGTTGCCGGTAAAAAGCTCTGCGCCGCACAGGATGACCATCATCAGTCCCGCCGGAAACAGGCTGGCTCCAACCAGTTTTCCGATCATTTGCTCCGCACCGGTTTCCGCGCCGGTCGTTGCGATCAGAAATACATGGGACCCGAATCCGATGTAGATTCCCGCCATGATCCCCAGGATCACCATTTTCGCTGCCGGAAGATTTCCTTTCTTCGTTCCATTTCCGATCCAAATCTCCAGTACCTCTGCAGGTGTGTGAAATGCACTCATTGTAACTATCATCTCCTTCATTTTCTCGTGCCTTGCCGCCGTATGGCAATGCTCCATTCAGCTTTTGTCCGCGCATAAGAAAACGCCTGCGGCAACGTGCCGCAGGCGCGTTCCATTTGCCTGTTCATTATACAGGCAAATATCATGCAGTAAAAGTATGAAACTTAGGTATTTCGCAGATCTTATGCAAGTGCTGCTGTGATGATCGCCATGGAATATACCTCGATCGCGTTGCAGCCGCGGGAGAGGTCGTTGATCTGTGCATTCAGACCAAGAAGGATCGGTCCATATGCCTCGAACTGACCCATACGCTGTGCGATCTTGTAACCCAGGTTACCGGCGTTGATGTCGGGGAAGATGAAGGTGTTGGCATAACCAGCGACCTTGGAGCCGGGCTTCTTCTGCTGGCCTACGCGAGGAGAAACGGCTGCGTCAAACTGCATCTCGCCGTCGATCGGAAGATCGGGATACTTCTCCTGTGCCTTTTTGGTTGCGTTCTGCATCTTGGTAACAGAAGGATCCTTTGCAGAGCCTGCTGTGGAGAAGGAAAGGAAAGCAACCTTGGGGTCGATACCGAATACCTTCGCGCACTCAGCGGTCTCGCCGCAGATCTCAACCAGATCATCCTCTGTGGGATTGATGTTGATCGCGCAGTCGCCCATTGCGATAACTTCTCTTCCGCCGGTTGCCGCTGCACGGACCAGAATGAAGCAGGAAGATACGATGTTGTTGCCGGGTTTCGTCTTGATGATCTGCAGAGCAGGACGAACGGTATCCGCTGTGGAATAGGTTGCGCCGCCGAGCAGGCAGTCAGCGATGCCCATCTTGACCAGCATGGTTCCAAAATAGTTGGGCTGAAGAAGGATCGGTCTTGCCTTCTCAGGGGTCATTCCTTTGCTCTTTCTGAGCTCGCAGAATACCTCAACCATCTCGTCGAAACGATCATAGTTTGTGGGATCGATGATCTGTGCGCCGCGGATATTGTAGCCTTCTTCCTCTGCTGCATTTGTGATCTCGTCTACATTACCTACCAGTATAGGGGTAAGGAAATTACTTGCCAGAAGGCGGGAAGCCGCCTCAAGAATTCTTGCGTCTGTACCCTCTGTGAAAACAATTGTCTTGGGATCTTTTTTCAGCTTTTGAATCATTCCGCCAAAGCCATAAGCACTCATGTATATTACCTCCTAATGTAATTTGAAAATCATCCTTGCAAACAATATATCACAAAAAGGGTGCAAATAAGCAATCCAATTGTTTAATCTTTAAGACAATTGCGAAAGTTAATTTTTTGACAAAATACAGCAGGCGAGGCATCTGCTTCCCGTCTGATAAACAGTAGTTTTCTGCACGCTTTTGTGTTATACTGCAATGAATCGTAAAAGTGAAAGCACCATATCGGCCGCTTCCACATAAAGGAGGATTCGTTCAATGAAGATTATTGATACACTGAAGTCGCATCCCATTACCATTTCCATGGAGGTGTTTCCGCCCAAGTCAGACGTAAAGTTTGAATCGGTCCGGGAAAGCGTGCGCGCCATCTCCCGGCTCCATCCTTCTTTTGTCAGCTGCACCTACGGCGCCGGCGGCGGCACAAGCCGTTACACGGTGGAGATCGCGCAGGACATTATGAAAGAAGGCGTCCCTTCCATGGCACATCTGACCTGCATCAGTTCCACCAAGGACAGCGTGCACGAGCAGATTCTCAAGATCAAGGCGGCCGGCATAGACAATATCCTGGCGCTGCGGGGCGATATTCCTGCCGGAATGGACTTTCCCTCTCCCCGCTACTATGAACACGCGATCCAGTTGGTCGAACAGATCCGCACAGAGTATCCGGACGCCTGTATTGGCGGCGCCTGCTATCCCGAAAAGCATCCGGACGCCCTGAATAAAGACGAAGACATCCGCCATATCAAAGAGAAGGTGGACGCAGGCTGCGATTTTCTGACGACACAGATGTTCTTTAATAATTCCATTTACTACAATTATCTCTATCGTCTGCGCGAGGCCGGCGTGACGGTTCCTATTTTGGCAGGCATCATGCCCGTCACGAGCCGACGCCAGATGGAGCGCTCCATCCAGCTGTCCGGGTGCGTCATCCCGCCGGAACTGACTGCGCTGGCAGACCGCTTCGGAGACTCACCCGCAGCGATGCAGCAGGCCGGCATACTCTACGCCTCCCACCAGATCATCGATCTGATCGCCAACGGGTGCGGACACATCCACGTCTACACCATGAACAAGCCGGAAGTGGCGGCCGGCATCCTGGACAATCTAAAGGGCATTATATAAATGCAAAGCGGGTCTCCCTCAAAGATAAAAAATCCTCCATTCCGGGGGATTTTTTTATGCCCGAAATGGAGAATTCAAAACGCTTTCTATTCTTCTATTCTTGTATTCGTATCTGCGCATCCTCGCGTCGCCACTTGGGTCTATTCTCTACGCAGCGCATCGATCGGGTTGAGATTGGCGGCCTGCACAGACGGCAAAAAGCCGAAGATCACGCCGATGGCCATAGAGAACAGAACGCTCAGGATGATCGCCGGGATGCTGATCGCAACAGGCGTCCCCGCCGCATGGGAAATCACTTCTGCCAAAATAATGCCCGAGATCACGCCTATCACGCCGCCGAGACTTGTGAGCACAACGGCTTCTGTGAGAAACTGCGCCAAAATGCGGTTGTTTCTGGCGCCGAGCGCCTTTTTGAGGCCGATCTCATTGGTTCTCTCCGTCACAGATACCAGCATGATGTTCATGACGCCGATTCCGCCGACCAAAAGCGCGATACTGGCGATCCAGATCAGCAAACTATTGGTACTGTTGGCCAGCTCCTGTTTGTTCCGTGCTTTTTCCAAAAGGTCCTCGGCCTTGTATGTGACGACGTCCTCTCCTTCCCCAGACGTGCCGGCCACTGACTTTTTCATGATCTTCTCCACCGCTTTGCCCATTTCGCTCATCTTTTCAGTGGAGACAGCTCTACAGACGCAGTTCTGCGGTTCATCATAGTTATAGATGATCGGCCAGTCCGCATCCGGAATGAGGACCATGCCGTACTCTTCCCGGTTATAGGTCTCATAATCACTGATCGACTCGATGACGGGCTGGAAGTGATCCGATTTCTTGATCAGACCAACGACGGTGAAGGGCTCTCCCTTGATCTCAACGACGCGTCCGACAGGCTCCGCATCCGCAAAAAGCAGGTTGGCCGCTTTCTCGTCCAGGAGCGCCACTTTGTGAAATGCGCGATAGTCCTCTTCTATAAAACTTCTTCCCTTATAGGCGATATATCCGACCGTCGACAGATAATGGGCATCAATCCCGAACAGACTGCCGCCCGATAGCGAATTGCTGCCTGCGCTGATATTCTCCGCATAGCTTCTCTTGAGATAAAAAGAAGCGTCCTCCACAGAATCCAGTTCCATAATCTCTTTTTTCTGCGATTCTGTGACAGGAATCACATTGCCGGGAACGCCTGCGTCCATCCAGTATTCAGAATCTCCTTGTCTGAGCGAGACTGTCACGTTGTTGTTGCCCGCACCGATCAGGTTATGCATGATCTGTTCATTGGTCCCCTTGATGGTGGAGACAATTGCAATGATCGATGCAATTCCTATGATCACGCCCAGCATGGTAAGAAAGGAGCGCAACCTGTGGGACCAGATTCCTTTCAGCGCGAGCCTGATATTTTCACTCATTGTTTACTATTCCTCCATGTCGGCATCCTGTGTGCATAGACGTGCGTCAACTCCATATTTTGACGCCGCCGCGCCAGCTTATTCATAGAGCTCAGAGACAGAGCCTTCTCTGGTCCTGGCCCCTTCCTTGACATTCTTGCCATAAGGGAAGGCGATCCAATCTGTATCGCTTAAACCGGAGAGCACTTCGTAGCCGCTGTCACTGAGATTACCGGTCTCAATATACTGCTTGGTAAGCTTATTGTTGTCTCCCCGCTTGTAGACATATTTCCGGTTGCCCTCTTCGCGAACAAAGGCCTTCGCAATGGTCATCGCCGATGCGCTGCCGCTGTCCGACTGCGCGCTTGTCATATAAGAGACTTCTACCCACTCGCCATTTTCGATTTCTGAACCGTTGTCCAAAATACTGGCTGTAAAGGGATAATAGGTCTCGGAATTGTCATCAAACATGCCGGTCGTGTCCGGATAGGGCGAAATATTCTTGATCTCCGCTTCATACTGGCCTCCTGTCTGCCAGGAGGTGACCAGTACCTTGTCGCCTTCCTTGATCGTTCCCAGCTTGCTCTCCTTAATTCCGCTCCTGACAAAGAGTCCCTCGGAGCCCGACAGAACCAGAAACGCACTTCCGTCTGTCGGCGGTGACTGGGGATCATGGGCTGTCTTGATCACGCCGTCCATATTGGCCGTCACAACGCCTTGATCCAGCGCATTCTCGCCTTTGGTGATCTTGATCTGCGATTCTCTGATACTGAGTTTGAGATCCCGCAGTTCGTCTCTGGCTTCACGCTTCGCCTCTTCGAGTTCTTCACTCGTATACTCCATATCATCAGAAAGCAGCGTTCCCGCGCCTGTCTTCTTGTCATCTGCAGGACTGGGCGCCGTCGAAGGTGTTTGCTCTCCGGCTTCCTGGTTGTTGCCGTCCGCGCCATTTGTCTGGCTGCCGGCATCCGGATTCTGTGCGCCGCTCTCCTCATTTCCGCCAGTGCTCTGGCCTTCGTTTCCGCCGGTCTCCTGTTCCGGTCCGCTTCCACTGTCCCGGCCTTCGCTTCCGTTTTCCGTGCCCGCATTGCCGCCGGTTTCATGACCGGTGCCGCCCTGCTGGGTGCCACCGCTGCCGGATGTCCCCGCGTCGCCGTTTCCGCCCTGCTGGCCCTGGCCGCTTCCGCCCGTCTCCTGGCCGGCGCTGCCGCCCTGCTGGCCCTGACCGCTGCCCTCGCCTTGTCCGTCTCCTCCCGTTCCGGGATCATCGGGATCCTGCTTGGGGTGTGAATCAAGATACTCCTGCAGCACATCCGTCAATTCTTCGCCTCTGGCCGCAAGAAGCTTCTGCATGAAGACACGAAGCTGTTCCTCGTTCAGCTTCAAGACAATCTCACCGAGCACGTCGGTTCCGATCGCATTGACCTGCTCCGCAGAGAGTTTTCCGATCAGCGACGCGATGTGTTCGGCATCGATTGCCTGCACCTGCTGCTCTGTCATATTGGTAAGAAGTACCGTCAGGAATGCAGCCGTCGCCTCCTCATCCACTTTTTCCAGTGTTTCCGATGTCAGCGCCTCCGAAAGACTCCTGAATACAATGGCCAGCGTCTCTTCATCCATACGCGCTGCCGCTGCAGAGAGTTCTTTCTGGTCTTCTTTACTGAGTTCATTGATCATCGAAGCGAGTAGTTCTCCCCGCTCCGTACGTTTTTCCTCTTTCTCCGTTGTGACCATCAGCTTGTCGATGAGAACGGCCAGCCAATGCCCGCGCTCATCCTCCGGCACCTCTTTCAGGATCTTTCTAAGGAGCTTGGCCATTTCCGCAGGATCGTTCATCGCCGCATAGCTCGTCTTACCGGTCGTGAGATCTACGTCGATGTCATAGCGGGGATCCATGCGCATGACGTCGCTGATCCATGATTTCAGGAGATTCATCCCCTTATCTCTGGTTTCCAGCGCAATGTAGAGGTGTTTGACATTCTGCTTCTTCGCCTTTTTCTGCCACTTTTTAATAAAATCTTTGGTGATCGTGACGGAATCGCCTTTACACAGGAACACGTAAGGAAATCCCTCTGTCCCCAGCGTCTCATCTTCGGGATCATCGTTGACCGGCTTCGCATCCGCCTTGAGAACTTTCTCATAGACAGTCGCTTTCTCCATCTGTTCCACCGGGTCAAATTCGCCAAAATCATCAATCACGCCAAATCCTCCATCCGAGATCGGGGATTTCGCATTCAGCTTGCGAAGGTTTTCCTCCGCCACCTGGACTTCCAGAAGAAGCTTTTCATAATTGATCTTTTCTTTTTCCAGACTCAGCTTCGTGCTGGTCGTGTCATAGCGCATGAGCACGTCGCCCTTGTGGACGGATTGTCCCTCGGTGACCAGTACTTCCTCGATCACTTCCGTATCAGAAAGATAGACGTCCTGCTCCGCGTCTGTAGTGATCATGCCGGCCACACTATTTTGCCAATCCAGATACTCTCCGTAATTCAGTTCAGAGGCTCTGACGACCATGACGGTAGAGGACGTTGTCGCACGCACTGCAGCAACAATGCCTATGACGGCTGCGACGCCCAGGATCAGCGCAAGCACCGCAGCGGTGATCTTTTTGTTGTTTTCGATCAGTTTCTTCACTTTCCGTTCTCCTCAAGGTGACCCAACTCACCGTCGCGGATCTCCACTTTGTTTCTGGCTCGCGACGCGATCCCATTGTCATGGGTAATGATCAGTACCGTGACACCTTCCCGATTGAGTTCTTCAAACAGGTCCATGACCTGGGCGCCGGATTTGGAATCCAGGGCGCCGGTAGGCTCATCCGCCAGCACGATGCTGGGATGATTGACCAGCGCTCTCGCAATGGCGACTCTTTGTTTCTGACCACCTGACAGCTGATTGGGCAAAAAGTCCATTCTGTCATGAAGTCCCACCCTGGTCAGGGCTTCTTCGGCCCGTTCTCTGCGCTGCTTTCTGGGTATATTGGCGTAGGTCAGGGGCAGCTCCACATTTTCCAGTGCTGTCTGCCCGCCCAGAAGCTGGAAGTTCTGGAAAACAAATCCAATCTTCTCAAGCCGCAGATCCGCCAGCTCATTGGCCGAAAGGGTCTCGATCTCTCTTCCGTCGATCCGAAGACTTCCGCTTGTAGGCGTATCCAGACAGCCGATCAAATTCATCAGCGTCGACTTGCCGGAGCCGGAAGGTCCTATAATGGCCGTATAATCGCCCTCACACACTGTGAAATTCACATTTTTTAATGCCGGGATCTCAATTTTTCCCTGTAAATAGGTCTTGCAGACGTCCCTGCATTCTACAATCTTTCTCATGCTCATTCTCCGGACTCCAGTCCAACACCGGCGCCGTTTTCCATTCCTTCTTCCACAGCGCCGAATCCTTCGCCTGCGGATTCTGCATCCTCCATTCCTTCGCCTTCGAATCCTTCTTCCTCGAATCCTTCTCCTTCAAAGCCTTCGCCTTCGAATCCTTCTTCTGTCCCTGCTTGCTGGTCCTCGTCATCCACCGCTTCCTCTGCCGGTTTTTCGCTCATTGGCAGGGTCTTCATCCCCTCCTTGAGGCTCTCGTCCGGCATGCAGATCGAATCTTCCAGCGACAAGCCATCCGTGATCTTGACTTTTCCTATTTCATCGCGGGTCTCGCCAATTGTCACTTCCTGCTGTTTGAGTCTTCCATTGACGTCCTTCCAAACAAATGGATGGGACGGATCGCTCTGGTCCACCATGAAGCTTCCAATCCAGATACTTCCGGCTTCCTCTTCATTTTCCTGACCAAGATCGGGCTCCACATAGACGTGCTGACCCATGATCAGACCGTCGCTCTTTTCCAGTTCTACATAGAAGGGATAATTGGAGCTGCGGGAGGAGTTATCTCCACCGCCATATCCATACATACCGCTTCCGGCGCTCTCCGGATTCTCTGTATCGATCTTGGATACTTTTCCTTTCCAGGTCCTGTCATCGACCCTGGAGTGGACCAGCACGTCGGCGTCCACGTAAAGCTCGCCGATATTCTGTTCGTTGACCGTCCCCTTGATCCGGTAATTGCCGACCTTCATGACCGTGATGAAATCATTGCTGTCACTGTTGTCATCGGAACTGCTTCCATCGTTGATCTTCTTGACGACGCCGCTGATCCCGCTCTTGACTTCTGCATTGTCAATATTGCTTTTCAGCTTTTCGATCTCTGCCTCTTTGATCTGAATGTCCAGTTCCTTGTCCTTGAGAGAGAGATTCTGCTCCTTGATCTGAATTGTATAATTGGCCTGTTCCGACGAAGATGCGCTCCGCTTCTCCTTCTCCAGCTGCGCAATGGTTTCCTCTGCGCTCTGGTACTCATTATGCAGCCTTTCCAGATCAATTTCAGCCTGCTGCAGATCCTCTTCATACTTGTCCGTACTATAGGTAAAGAGAACGTCGCCCTCCTCTACCTCGTCGCCTTCAGACACATGGATTTCGTCGATATCCACTTCACTGTTCTTGGCCACGGACCAGGTCCCCTGCGGTTCCACAACGCCGGCAAAGCGGTTGACCATGCCAAGCGACGCGTTCTGTCCGGTCAGGTTGGCAACCGTCTCCACATAAGCGACGTCGTCTGTGCCGCTGTCTCCTCTGCGGGAACGCACGAAAATGACAGCTGCTGCGAGAAGCACGACAACAGCTGCTGCAAGAATCCACTTTTTATATTTTGACCAAATCTCACTCATGTTTATTTGCACTCCGTTCTTTGTGTAAGCATTCATACGTATCGGATGAATTCTGACTTCTCATTATAGTCAGTTGTCAGTAACAAGTAAAGCGCCAAATTATTAAAATAATGTGAAGGCGCGCCAAAACATGCCGACAGATGGTCTGTCTGCAACGGCATGCGAAAAAAAGCTCCCGTGAGTGTCCTCACGGGAGTATATACGTTTCTGCATTTAGTCTTCCACAATACGGATCGTGTCAATGACTTGGTCTTCATAAGGCCTGTTGTTCCATCTGCTGGTGGGAACGCTTGCAATCTGATCGACAACGTCCATACCGCTCACAACTCTGCCAAAAGCCGCATACTGGCCATCCAGATAATCCGCGTCCGCATGCATGATAAAGAACTGGCTTCCTGCGCTGTTGGGATCCTGCGCGCGGGCCATGCTGATCACGCCGCGTGTGTGACCGATCGGATTATTCCATCCATTAGCCGCAAACTCGCCCTTGATGTGCCAGCCGGGACCGCCCATTCCGGTTCCCTCGGGATCGCCGCCCTGGATCATGAATCCGGGAATGATCCTGTGGAAGATCAGTCCGTCATAAAACTTGTCCTTTACCAGTTTCTCAAAATTCTCAACTGTAATCGGAGCCGCCGCCTTGTCCAGTTCCAGGTCTATGATGCCTCCATCTTTCATTGTAATCCGAATCATTTTCATCTGCTCCTTTTCAAAACTGTCTGCAGGCCATCATGGCCTGCAGACGATACAACTGCGCTATCTTCCACTCACTTTAACGATCACTGCCCGTTTGTCCAGCTCTGCATGTCTCTTTACCGCCGTCATACGGGAATAGCGGACAGCGCCTTCCGGCTTCACAGGATCGTTAAAGACCAGTTCATTGGGGTCGCTTCCAATTAACAGCATGCACTCCGCTCCGTTTGTCCAGCGCACGGTCTTGCCGTCCTTGCAGGTCCAGCTAACGCCGGGATGCGTCGGTTTCATGCCTTCGCTCGCCCAGTACAGGACCGGAACGCCTTTCGAAATCCCCTCGTTCAATAGTTCTTCTGTCGATTTGCCCGTCGCGTTTACGGCCGTATACGGCAATCCCTTCTGCGCGAAACAGCTGTTGAGGGCCTTGACCATGACTTCTGGATAGCATCCAAACGAATTCTTTTCATAGGGGCTGCCTGCGAATACGGTCTCCGGATCCGGCCCCGTCAGCTGTCCCTCCCTGCGGCGCATCTGCCCCTGCGGCAGGAAAAAGTCAACGAACTCATTCATGGAGATTCGGATTCCCAGATAACGCAGCAGCATGACTGCGCTCAGGCATTCGTCCCCGCAGGGCCATTCATCCGTCTGCTCCATATGCGGAACTCTCAGTATAGTTCCCACGATTTCCTCCTTTGATCACTTGGACGAGCGTAAATGCTTCTCGTAAAAAGCATTGATCTTATTGTACGTGTCGTCATTGATATCATGTTCGATCCTGCACGCCTCTTCCGACGCCGTCTCACTGTCGACGCCGATCGCGACCAGTACCTTCTCCAAAAGCTTGTGGCGGGAATAGATTCTCTGTGCGATCTCCTCGCCGCTTTCCGTGAGTGTGATGTACCCGTTCAGATCCATCTCGACAAGCCCTTCTGACCGAAGCTTCTTCATCGCAATGCTGATGCTGGGTTTGGAATAATTCATCTCATTGACGATATCAATGGATCTGACGTTCCCGTTTCTCTCCCGAAGGATCAGTATATTCTCTAAATAATCCTCTGCAGACTCATGGCTTTTCTTCATTTCGCACCACCCTATTTTTTATAAAGAAAACTCGAAGATACATGCGCCATAGGCCGGAAGATCAAACTCGATGTACTGATCTCTGTGATCGCATTCGCCCTTCTTAGCTCTAAGTACTTCCGGTACGCTGGTCTCACCGGCGCCGCCAAATACCAGGTCTGTGCTGTTGAGAAGAAGCTTGTACTGTTTGCGAACCGGTACGCCCACTCTGTATCCTTCACGCTTTACAGGCGTCATATTCAGGACAAACAGAAGGCTCTTCTTCTGGGACGGGCACTTGCGGTAGAAGGAATAAATGCTTCTGTCCGCATCGTCGGCATTGATCCACTCAAAGCCTGCCCAGTCGTCATCGATCTCATACAGGCACTTGTGGCTTCTGTAAATCTCCAGCAGCCTCTGTACATAGTATTTGAGACCGATGTTGAGATAGTTGTCATCCTTTCCTTCCTCGAGTCTCCACCACTCGAGCTCGGTTGCTTCGTTCCACTCGTGCTCCTGGCCGAATTCCTGGCCCATGAAGAGGAGCTTCTTGCCCTCGTGTCCGGTCATAAAGGTATAACCAACGCGGAGGTTTGCATACTTGTCGACCTTGTAGCCGGGCATCTTATTGACCATCGAGCACTTCAAATGGACAACTTCGTCGTGGGAAAGCGGAAGAATATACTTCTCTGCGCTGTTATAACTCATCGCGAAGGTCAGGCCATTGTGGTTGCCCTTTCTCATGATCGGATCAAGCTTCATGTATTCGCAGAAATCGTGCATCCAGCCCATGTTCCACTTGAAGGAGAATCCAAGACCGCCGTCCTCAGGCTTGGCTGTGATCTTGGGCCACGCCGTGGACTCTTCGGCGATCGTCAAAAATCCGGGATATGCGCCGTGGATCACCGAGTTCAGGTGCTTGAAGAATTCGATCGCGTCGAGATTCTCATTGCCGCCGTACTGGTTGGGCAGCCACTGTCCGTCCTTCTTGCCATAATCGAGATAAAGCATGGAAGCAACTGCGTCCACACGAATGCCATCGATATGGTACTCATTGATCCAGTAGTTGACATTGGCGATCAGGAAGTTCGAGACTTCCTTCTTGGCCAGATTGAAAATTCTGGTGCCCCAGTCGGGGTGCTGGCCGCGGCGCGGATCGGGATCTTCATAGATGCAGGTGCCGTCAAATTCCGCAAGGCCGAACTCATCGGGGCAGAAGTGTGCGGGTACCCAGTCAAGAATGACGCCGATATTGTTCTTGTGCAGCGTATCGACCAGATACATGAAATCCTTGGGATGACCATATCGGGACGTCGGTGCATAATAACCGGTGACCTGATAGCCCCAGGATCCGTCGAAGGGATGCTCCGAGATGCCCATGAGCTCGACGTGGGTAAATTTCATGACCTTGAGATATTCCACAAGGCGATCCGCAAATTCTCTGTAGTTGTAGAAGCCATCCGCGGTTCCATCGGGGTGTTTCATCCAGGAGCCAATATGGCACTCATAGATGGCGAGAGGCTCGCGGTTCACATCCTTGCCGGCGCGCGCTTTCATCCAGCGGGCATCGCCCCATTTGTATCCGGACAGGTCCGCGATCTTGGAAGCCGTGCCGGGACGGAGCTCCGCCCAATTGGCATAAGGATCTGCCTTATACTTTTTGGAGCCGTCCTTTGTGGTGATGCAGTACTTGTACAGTTCACCCTCCTGGACGCCGGGGATAAACAAGGTCCAGATACCGCCGGCATTGAACTCAACCATCGGATACTGCTCTTCATTCCACCCGTTGAACGTGCCGATCACGTGGACCGCTTTCGCGTTGGGTGCCCATACAGCAAAGAATACGCCCTTCTCTCCGTTTTCCTCTGACGGATGCGCACCGAGCTTCTTATAGATCTGATAGTGCGTTCCGTTTCCGAACCAGTAAGCATCATCATTGGAGATGAATACTCTCTTGTCCGCCGGCTGTACGGAGGCTTTCCTCACTGTCCTTGTTCCTGCCTTTGCCTTAGCCGTCGTTTTTTTAGCAGCTGCTGTACTGCTCTTTTGGGTCGCTGCTGTTTTTCTGACTGCCATACTATACTCCAATCCGGAACGCATTTGCTTTACAGGAAAACGCATCCTTCCTTTTTGCTGCGTGCTCCTGTCCGGCCATTCTGCGGCGTCCCGGCGCAGAATGCCCTGCGAGTGACGCCCTTCGTAAAACGCCATTCGCTGAACCTGTTCATTCGGTACTATGATATGTGTTCTTTCCCTAAACACATGCTATTCATTAATAGTGCAGAAAATCCTTATCCCGCAGGATGATCCGGTTGCTCGTACCGGACTTTCTGCGAGAGAACGAATCCACAAGACTTGAAAGCGACTTGCGGCTTGCGTAATAGATCGCCTCATCTACGATATCCCGGATATCCTCCAGCGTGACACTGTGGTTCACCGTCTGCGATGAGAGGATTCTGCTCTGCAGCGCGTTGATTCCGTATTCATCGATCTCGCACTGCTGTTTGCCGGCATATTCTCTTGCATATCCAAGCAGTGTATCGACGCTCAGCGCCGCGATATCCACCCTGGCCGGGAACATGTCCCGCATTCTGGGATGGTCGTTCAGAAACGCGTCCATCACGCCTTTACGGTCGATCATAATGATCAAAATACTGCGTTCCGGCACCTTCAGGAGCTCGCATAAGGCGGCTGCCCCTTCCTCACTCATCATAGACGCTCTCTCTATGATCAGGGCGCCGAACGGCATTCTGGGAATGACGCGCAGCATATTCTCTCGTGTGATGTATCTGCCTTCCGACTTGGCGATCTGTCCCACAAAATTGGGATTGATCTGGCGGTATCTGCGAACCAGTTCCCGCGCAAGGCTCAGAGTTCCGGCGCCTTCGTCTCCCGTGATCACGACGTTCCCCGTACCGCCTTCAAGGAAGATCCTTCCGAGCGCATCGGTGAGCTGGCGGATGGAATCCTCTGAGTGAAGGTACATCTGACTGCTGCCTCTGCCTGCCTGCTCCGGATTGTTGATCGTCATCTTCTCGACGACAAACTCTCCCGGGAATTCTCCGCCTCCCTCTGTTACAAAAAGGCTGGTATCAAACCCGGCGCTGCCGCTGTCATCATCCTTGATCTGCAGGGCTTTATGTACTTCTCCCCGATCCCAGGACTTGGTATACATAGAACCGGTGTCCTGCTTCTTGTTCTTCGTCGTCCGCTGCGCCGGTTTCTGCGGCGCGTCGTCTTCAAGGCCGTTGGATTCATAGAAATCCCGCTTGACCTTCTCCCACTCCGACATGATCTCTTCCAGATTGAGCTGCCCCGTAATCTGCTTGTCGGGTCTCGTCTCTTCCTGGATCACCATCGCGTACTGTCCGTCTGTCTCCTGCCGCAGATAGGTGTCATAATTCTCGAGATCCCGGAGGCCCTTGGCGAGCATCTTCTGCATATTCTCCTGCGAGAACATCGCATCTTCTGCCGGGCTGATCTCAAACGTATGGTCTTCAAATACAGAGTGATCCGGCGCCGCCTTGGGCACTTCCTGCGATTTACGCGCCATGACAGGCTCCCGCAAATCGGTATCACGGTTCGCCCCGGATTTCTTTCTGGCCGGTTTTTTCTTCAGTTCCCTGGCCTGGATCTCGTAGTCTTCATATTCCCAGGGAATCTCATCGGCTGACGGCACCTGATTGAGGTCCGGGATCCGTTCGGAGGAATCTGTATCCTGCGCCGCATCCGCTTCTGTCTGTCCGCCTGCGCGCTGCGTTTCCTCCGCCAGTTCATGCTGTTCATGAGACTCTGTGTTTTCCGGATCGGCACCGCCTGCCGCCTGCGTTTCGGTTCCTTCTTCCGCTTCGTTCGGCTCTGTATATGCGCTGTCCGTATGCGTGCCGCTCTGCGCGGGTGCTTCCTCCGCCGCCACAGAGTCGCTTTCCGGATCGGAAGAGACCTCTTCCGCTTCATTCGGCTCTGTAGATACGCTATTCTGTGCAGCCGGAACAGGCTCCTCCTCTTCCTCCTCGCCAGTCATCTTGCGATAGAGCGCCTTCTGCTTGACGGTCAGCTCCGTGAAGGAAGCCTTCAGTTCCAGCGCCTTTTGTACGTATCTTCCTCCGCCGAAAAAAGCAATGATCTCATCGCATTGAGAGGCGCACAGGTTTCTCTCTCCCGCTTCCAGATAGAGACGTGCCAGTTCATAGGCCCAGCGTTCCCGCATGTCATGCCTGGCCAGTTCTTCGAGGACAGCGATTCTCTCATTGATGCTTACGTTCTGTGCCTTGTACAGCTTGTACTGCAGTACAAAACGGTCTGCATCCCTTGGCGCTACATTGATGTATTCGTTGTAGAGCTGAAGGGCTCTTACATAGTTTCCGAGCTTGAGCTCCAGCTCGCACATGGAGAATATGATCTGTCTGGCATAGGGATCCTTTACATATGCAAGCTCCAGGATCTTCTTGCTGTCATCATATCGTTTATTAATTTTATAGACGTCGCTGACTCTGCACAGTGTCCTGACATTCTTCACTCTGCGCCAGTCCACTGAGTCGGCCACCTCAGCCGCCTCTTTATAGCGACGTCGCCCGATCAGGGAGTCGATCTCCTCGACCGTAATCTTAAGTTCATATTTATTCAAATTCAGACCTCGGTCAGTTACTCGTCACAATTTACTACAAACCGGTCCTTCCCCATACAAAAACAGGGCAAAATCACTAATTTCAGTTTATCATACGCCTATAGCAATGTCAAAAACCAAAGGCCCCGGTTTCACGACTTGCACGTTTTCATCCATTTTATAGAAGCAAAGATAGCTGTGCGAACTGCGCCAGCGAAAGTGCCTCGCCACGAACCGTAGGCGACAGATTCATCTTGGCGAGCGCCTCCGTCACATCCTCTCTCGTATACTGTTTTCCGTTCAGACTAAATCCGTGGGACACCGCATTGGCGAGCGTCTTGCGCCTTTGGTTGAATGCGGCGCGGATCAGCGCGAACATGACCGTTTCATCACACTCTACCGGCGGCTGCTCATACGCCTTAAGACACAGCACACTGCTGTCGACGCCCGGTCTTGGTATAAAGGAAGCCGGCGAAACCGTCATCACGGCCTCCGGATCGGCAAAATACTGCACAGCCAGTGACAGCGCGCCATATTCCTTACTGCCGGGCCCCGACCGGATCCTGTCCGCCACTTCTTTCTGTACCATGACCGTGATACTGGAAAAGACATGATCCTGCTCCAGAAGCTGCATGAGGATCGGCGTTGTCACATAATAGGGGAGATTGGCGACAACCTTCAGCGGCTTCCCGCCGTTGTACTCCTCACAGATTTCTTTTAGATCCGTCTTCAGGATGTCCTGCCATAGGATGCGCACGTTGTCGCAGTCCTCCAGCGTCTCTTCCAGGACGGGCTGCAGGCTCTCATCAATCTCCACGCAGATGACCTTGCCCGCCGCTCTCGACAAAAGCTGCGTCATGCTGCCGATCCCGGGACCGATTTCCAGCACGCAGTCATCTTCTGTGATCTGCGCGGCGTCTATGATTCCCCGTATCACATTGGCATCGATCAAAAAGTTCTGTCCGTATTTCTTGCGGGCCCTGATGCCGTATTTTTCCAATATATACCGGGTCGCGCCCGGCGCTGCAAGAATTTCTCTCATTCCTACCTCTTTCGGTGACAGCACGTACGCCTGTCACTATTTTGCCAAAATATACATGTCTGCAATCGTATGCTCGTAAAGCGCCGTCATGACAGCCGATACATGTTCCTTGCATTCTGCTCCGTGACGCGGATCACTTCTTCCTCTGTGACGCCCTTGATCTCCGCGACCCTGGCGACAACATAGGGCAAATACAGGGAGCTGTTTCTCTTGCCTCTATAGGGGACCGGCGCCAGGTAGGGGCAGTCAGTCTCCAGAAGCAGATGCTCCAGCGGGATTTTTTGGGTGACCTCTACAAGCTTTCTGGCGTTCTTAAATGTGACGACGCCGCCGACGCCGATATAGAATCCCATTTTCACAAACTCCGCGGCCATCTCTGCGCTGTAAGAATAACAGTGTACCACACCTCCGCACCTTTCTGCATGATTATCTTTCATGATCTTCATGGTGTCAGCAGCCGCTTCTCTGGAATGGATGACCACAGGAAGGTCCACCTCCTGCGCGAGCTGCAGCTGTCTCATAAACCAATATCGCTGGATTTCGGGATCGGGCTCCGGCCAATAGTAGTCCAGCCCGATTTCCCCCACCGCGACAGCCCTGGGGTCCTGCAGCTTAATACGGATCTCCTCCAAAAGCGCCTCTGTCATTTCGGCGCAGTGCTCGGGATGAATCCCCAGTGCACAATATACATGATCATATGTATGCGCGAGTCCAAGACACGCATCGATGCTCTCGGGCGACGCCGCAATGTTTACCACTGTGCCAATCCCTGCCGCGGGAAGGCTCTCCAAAAGGCTCTCCCTGTCGCTGTCAAACGCGTCATCGTCGTAATGTGCATGTGTGTCAAAAATCATTTTAAACCTCTCTAAAAATTTTTTTAAAAAAACACTTGCATTTCAAATGCTCTTCCCCTATAATAACACTTGCGTCACGGATAAGAAACAAAAACCGAAACGCAAATGAATAAGCGCTTCTAGCTCAGCTGGTAGAGCACCTGACTCTTAATCAGGGTGTCCAGGGTTCGAGTCCCTGGAGGCGCACGAATGAAATCACTTCCGGATATAGTCCGGAAGTGATTTTTTTATGCCCTTCTCATTTTTCATTTCCTTCTCATTTTTATGTCCTTCTCATTTTTTGATTCCCTTCTCATTTTTATGCTCCCTGCTCTTCTCCCCCATCCTGATTTTCCAATTCACCTGCTTTTTCCCTTCTTTTCCCCCCTTGGTTTCGCACATTTTCGCCGCAATTTAATATTTTCTTAATATTTCGAAATATTTTTGAATTATTTTATTTGCGTTATCGTAATTTATTCGTTATAATTAGCGTAATTGTTGTTAATATTTCGAAAGGAGCCTTCTGATGAATCGAAAATTGGTATTTCTTCTGACTGGTTTTTTAGCCATCTCATCCGCGTCTGTTGGGCTCCCCTCTTATCAGGCACTGGCAGCGGAGACCGACGCGAAAGAAGTGGAGGCGGTCGCCGAGACCGATGAAACCACGGAAGCGGCCCCCGAGACCGACGAAACCGCGGAAGAAACCTCTAGCCCCGAACAAACGGCGGAGGAGACATCTGCACCTGCTGAGACCGACGAACCGGAAGAACCCGCAGTCGTTTCGGAAAGCGAACCGGCGGAGACCGGGGATGCACGCTCCACTGAACCGGAGACGGAGGACCCTATAGAAGATCCTGCAGAAGTAGATGCCGAACAGGACGTCACACCAGATGATGCAATTTCCGAAGAGACGCTTGTAGCGGAAGCGTCAATCGACACTGCGAACACACCGGCGAAAGTCGCTGTCGGCGATGAAGAGCCGCCCACAATCCAGACCGGGTGGGTGAAGGACGGCGATCAGTACCGCTACTTTGACGAAAGCGGAAACGCGCTCACCGGCTGGCAGACCATTGATGGGTATCAGTACTATTTTGACCCCGAAACGAGCGTCCGCGCCACCGGCATCCAGAAAATCGATGGAACGCTCTATGTCTTCTCTGTACTGGGCAGACAGTATAAGGGACCCAAATTCGTGAAAACGGAACAGGGAAACTGCTTCGTCAATCCGGACGGCACACTGCTCAAGGGCTGGCGCAAATACTACGGAAACTGGTACTACTTCCAGGACAACGGTCTTATGAAGACCGGAAAGCTCATCCTGAACGGCAAGACCTACTTCCTCGATCAAGACGGGATCCGAAAGACCGGCTGGCACAAGACAAGCCGTTACACCTATTACCTGAACAAAGACGGCGTCGCCGTGACAGGTTGGCGTTCGATCGACAATAAGCGCTATTTCTTCACGCACAACGGCGTCATGAAAACCGGCTGGTACAAGACCAGCGGCCATATTTACTACCTTGGTCCTCAGGGTAATCAGAAGACCGGTTTCAAGACCATCGACGGCGCCAAATACTATCTCGTCAAAGATGGGACCGTCACGAAGGGATGGAGAAGGATTTCCAGAAAGTGGTACTACTTTAAGAGCTGCAAGGCACAGACCGGATGGCTGCAGCTGGGCAGCAAGCGGTATTACCTGGACAAGAACGGCGTTATGGCGACAGGAAAGAGAACCATTGACGGCATTGTCTACCACTTCAATTCGCAGGGCGTCCTGATTCCCAGCACCAACAATTATCACAACACCGACGAGTTTATTACCTGCATCGCGCCGCTGATCAAGAAATACGCACCCAAATACGGCGTGAAAGTTTGCAGTCCCATCATTGCCCAGGCCATTTTGGAGAGTGCCTCCGGCGAATCGAGCCTTGGCAAAAAATACAACAATTTCTTTGGCCTCAAGTGCGGCACCCTCTGGACCGGCAAAAGCGTCAATCTTTTGACCGGTGAGGAGTACACCGTCGGACAATACACGACGATCACCGCCGCATTCCGTGTCTATGACAACATGGAAGAAGGGGTAAAGGGATATTTTGAATTCCTGTTCCGCAACAGGACCAGATACAACAACCTGATCGGCGAGACCAGTCCCTACCGCTATCTGGAAAAGATCAAGGCGGATGGGTATGCGACGTCAAGCCGTTACGTCACCAACACCTACAATGTGCTCAAACGTTACAATTTGACCAGATTTGATAAGAAATGAGTGTATGAAGCAGCAATCGGCCGCTTTCGATATGGAGGTTCCTATGTTCAAAAGAAAATGTGCGTTACTGATAACATCTATGATGCTGGCTGTCGCAGCACCGGCAGCATCTCCCACCCTCTCTGTAGAGGCTGCATCATATGTAGAGACGCGTGAAGCAGTGTCCTCCACTCTGGCGGTTTCCGGTAGGTTCGTGGAAAAGAAAGGCGCCACCTACTATTTCACTTCCAGCGGCGACATGAAGACCGGCTGGATCTATGAAAAGGGGCGCTGGTACTATTTTTCCAAGAAAGACGGCCGCATGGTGACCGGCTGGCTCATGTACGGCAAAAAGAAATACTACCTGAAAAAGAACGGCACGATGATCGAGGGACCCCGCTGGGTCACACTCGCAGGCAAGAGATATTATTTCACCAAAGACGGCCATGTCCGCGCCGCATGGGAATTAACCGGCGGCAAATGGTATTACCGCGATACGGATGGAAATACCTATAAGAACAGATGGCTTTTATACGGCGGCAAATACTACTATCTGACCGCTAACGGCGCCGCCGCAACAGGCACCATGACCATCCAGGGCAAAAAGTTCAAGTTCGGCAGCGGCTGTGAGCTGCTCGGCGCAGTCCCCTCCTATGTTGTCGCGGCCGCCAGGTCAGGCGGATCCATGGTTCTTTCGTCCTCTTCTACCGCGTCCAAAAACGTGACCAAAGAGAGCGACGCCACCAAGGCCGACAAAACAACTTCAACAACGACGACAAAGACAACCTCTTCCGGCAGCAGCAAGACCACAGATTCTGAGGCAAAGACGGCATCCACTACCAAGGAAACGACAAACACTGCCAAAACGACTACAAATAAGTTCACAACCGTCACCGGTAAGCTCAATGACCTCCCTGCGTCAAAGAGAAACTTTGTCATCAATATCGCCAACTATGTGCGCAAATATGCGCCTAAGTATGGCATCAAGGTCTACAGCCCGATCATTGCGCAGGCCATCCACGAGAGCGGTTGGGGCGAATCCTCTCTGTCGGCCAAATACCACAATTACTTTGGCCTTAAGTGCGGTACCCTCTGGACCGGCAAAAGCGTCAATCTCTCCACCAAGGAAGAGTACAGCGCCGGCTCTCTCACAACGATCCGCAGCAACTTCCGTGCCTATGACAACATGGAACAGGGCGTAAAGGGATACTTTGAATTCATTCAGCTTGCCAGATACGCCAACCTCAAAGGCGTCACAAGCCCCAGGCAGTACCTGACCAACATCAAGAACGACGGTTACGCAACCGGCTTCCTTTATGTCGACCACACAATGGCGCTCGTCAACATGTACAACCTGACACAGTTCGATAAATGATCCAGTACGTGATTCCGCAGTTCGATCGCCGGTCGTTCCCCAGATGACGGGATGCCTTCGATCCTCAGATCATGTAGTCGTTGCCGGCCAGCGAATTGGCGCTGTCTACAAGATCCTGCAGCGTAAAGCCGTCCACATAGTCGTTGATCACCTTCTCAAGACCTCTCCAGAATGGAAGCGTCGCGCACGTATTGCTGCGCGGGCAGATATTAGGGTCGTCCAGAAGGCAGGTGACAGGCTCGAGGTTCCCCTCCATAGCCCGCAGGATATCGCCGACCTTATATTCGTGAGGCGCTTTTGTGAGGCGATATCCCCCATTGTTGCCGCGCTGGCTTCGAAGATAGCCCGCTCTGGAGAGAGGAATTACAATCTGTTCGAGATACTTGACCGTGATGTCCTGTCTTCCCGATACATCCTTGAGCGAAATGTATTCTCCGTTGTCATGCTGTGCGAGGTCGATCATCATTCGAATGGCATATCTGCCCTTGGTTGAAATTTTCATACTTCTCCCATTCCGGAGCGCGCCGCGAAGCGGGGCGCTCCTGTTTTGCTTGCAATTTGCGGGTTCTTTTTTTACTATGTTTGTACTAAATGGACGCCGGCAGCGCCGGCCTAATCCTATTTATCAAATATGATTATCTGTTTTTAAGTATATATTGAAATGGAGACTTTGCAAGTGACTACGGACGGAATTTTTACTCCCGAGGACAGAAAGTTCATGAAAGAGGCCCTGAAGCAGGCCGAAAAGGCGATTGCGCTCGGAGAAGTGCCGATTGGCGCTGTGATCGTCGAAAACGGAAAAATCATTGGCCGCGGCTATAACCGCCGCAATACGGATCATACAACCCTGGCCCATGCGGAAATCACTGCGATCCGCAAGGCCAACCGCAAAGTTGGCGACTGGCGGCTGGAAGGCTGTACGCTGTATGTGACACTGGAGCCCTGCCAGATGTGCGCCGGCGCTCTCGTGCAGTCCAGGATCGACAAGGTCGTGATCGGTGCATCCAGCTACAAATCGGGCTGTGGCGGTACGCTCCTCAATATTTTGCAAAACGAAGCCTTCAATCACCAGGTGGAAGTCGTCTCCGGCCTCATGCAGGAGGAATGCACCGAAATCCTGCAGCGTTTCTTTAAAGACCTTCGAAAGCGCAACAAAATGCGCAAAAAGAGCGCGGCAGCGGAATCTGCAGAACCGGCAGCGCCGGAAAGCACATCTTTTGATTGACTTTAGTGACTGAATCCTCTATATTTACACATGTGGGTGCATGACAGTATGCCCCGCTATTTTTAGCCGTCCTGCTCTTTGGGACGGAGCCTTAACAGCTGCCTGCCGCTTGCTGTGATGATGTTTGGGTCTTACGCAATGATTCCCCGCGAACCGTGTCAGATTGGGAACAAAGCAGCACTAAGTGGGCCCTATCATGTGCCGTGAGGGTGCCTGGCGGAGCAGTAAGCGCAGTAACGGGTTAAGGTTCCGCCGCAAGGAGCAGTTTTTTAACGAATGGGGATTGCTATGAGCCTTTATAATATCATGGATATGACGGACTGTACTCTCTGTCCCAGAAGCTGCCGCGTCAACCGCGCGGCGGGAGAAGTCGGGTACTGTAAAGAGTCCGCAGAACTGTACGCCGCGAGAGCGGCTCTATATTTTGACGAGGAGCCCGTGATCTCCGGGCACAGGGGAAGCGGCGCCGTCTTCTTCTCCGGCTGCAATATGGGCTGCATTTACTGCCAGAATTACGCCATCGCCAAGGCCATGTCCGGTACGCGTATCGAGCCTTCGAGGCTCTCGGAGATCTTTCTGGAGTTGCAGGAGCAGGACGCCGAGAACATCAACCTGGTGACAGCCTCCCATTATCTGTACCTGATCATTCCGGCGCTGGAAAAGGCGAAACGGCAGGGACTTCATATTCCCGTCGTCTACAATACAGGCGCTTATGAGCGCGTCGAGGCCATCAAGGCGCTCGAGGGACTTGTGGATATTTGGCTGCCCGATTTTAAGTATATCTCGCCAAGAATCTCCCTTGCTTACTCCCACACGCCGGATTATTTCCAGTACGCCTCCAAGGCACTGGCTGAGATGGTCCGCCAGTGTCCCCGCCCTCTGTTTGCGGACGGCACTTCTTCCCTCGATGCAGAGGACGACGCAGACGATCCGGTCATGGTGCGCGGCGTGATCGTGCGGCATTTGGCCCTGCCCGGCTGCGCGGAGGACTCCAAGGATATCCTGGACTACCTGCACAATACGTATGGCGACTCGATTTTTATCAGTCTGATGAATCAGTATACGCCCATGCCGCAGGTCTGGGGCGATCCCAATCTGGGCCGCAAGCTTACGCCCGAGGAGTATGACGCCCTCGTGGAGTACGCGATCTCGATCGGCATCACAAATGGATTCATCCAGGATGGCGAGACCGCGTCACAGAGCTATATTCCGGCCTTTGACGGGACAGGCCTATAACCCTGTCAGTTATTCAAATCCGATCTAAAAACGCCCTGACAGCCATTTTACAAGGCCGACAGGGCGTTTATTACTTCTAATATCCTTTTAATAGCCAAGTAGGCACCGGTCTGCTCGGACTTTCCGTTGTGATAAACACTTTTTCATTCAACGGCGATCTAATTCCCGCATATAGGCGCTGACCATGAGCGCGATCTTGAGCGTCATCGCATCTTCAAAGGTCCGGATATCCAGCCCCGTACTCTTCTGCAGCTTCTCAATACGGTATACAAGCGTATTTCTGTGCACAAAGAGCTGCCGTGCCGTCTCCGATACGTTCAGGTTGTTCTCAAAGAAGGTATCGATCGTGGTCAAAATCTCGTGATCAAATTCAATCATCGCATCGCTGCCAAAAATCTCCTGGATAAACATTCTACACAGGCTCGGCGGAAGCTGGTAGATCAGTCTGCCGATCCCGAGCTCGTTGTAGGAGATCACTCTCTTACCTGCATAGAAGATCCGGCCCACATCCATCGCCATCTTGGCTTCCTTGTAGGAACGGGACAGATCCTTGAGTTCGTCGACGATCGTACCATAGGCGCTGCGCACCTTGACCATCGCTTCCATGTTCAGCATGTCGACAGCCGTCTTGGCGACTTCCTCCAGCGTATCGTACCCATCCTGCTCTTCCAGCGCCTTGATCAGGATCACACTGTTCTCGTCAACTTCCGTCAGATAATCGCCGTTCTGAACGGTAAAGAGGCCCGACAGCATTTCCGCTGCGATCGGCTCCGACTCCGCTTCGATCTCAAAGACCATGATCGCTCTGCGCACGCCGTTCGCAATATGAAGTTTCTTGGAACGATTGTGAATATCCACAAGAAGCAGGTTGTCGAGTAAAAGGTTCTGGAAGAAATTGTTGCGGTCGAACTTCTCTTTGTAAGCCACAATCAGATTCTCCAGCTCGCCGACCGCGACCTTCGCGATCATAAACGTGTATTCATAGTTTCCCTGCGCGATCAGAATAAAGGCAAGCTCTTCGTCGTCTGTGATCTTGAGATAGTAGCTGCTTCCGACAATCTGGCTGTCTATGGCAGACTGAGCAAAGCCAGTGACCATTTGAATGTCCGGGGCCGCAGCGCCTTCCGTCTGGGCCACCATATTGCCGGCAGGATCGAGTACACAGAATTCAATTCTTGTGATCGCCCGCAGTTGTTCGAGGCATCCTCGTATAACCTGTGATGAAACCATTTGTTTCCTCCTGATCGCTTTCCCGTCACATCGTCCGGTCCGCAATTTGATTCGTATTAAGATTCGTATTTTGACTCGTATTATGGTTCGTATGATCGGACCTTAAAAAATGGGTGCCGCACTTTAGTGCGACACCCAAATGATACCCTAATTGTATGCCGTCAGGCAAATGCCAATTGCGAATTAGTTAGCGATTGTCTTCTCGGTCTCTTTGTCGAAGATGTGGATCTTCTTGGTATCGAAGGTATACTTAACTGTATCGCCAGGGCGAACCTTTGTTGTGGGCTCAACTCTTGCTGTGATGTTAGCGCTGCCAAGATCGAAGTACAGGAATACTTCTGCGCCGAGCAGCTCGTATACGTTAACCTTGGACTCGAATGAGTAGGGAACTTCCTTGTTGCCCTTCACTTCGATGATGTTCTCAGGACGGATACCAAATGTAACCTTCTTGCCGTTGTAGTTGCCGTCGATGATTGCCTTCGCCTTGTCAGCGGGAAGCTCGATGGACTGACCTTCTACGTCCAGATATGCCTTGCCGCCTTCAACTCTAGCGGTAGCATCAACAAAGTTCATCTGCGGAGATCCCATGAATCCTGCTACGAACAGGTTGCAGGGCTTGTCATAGAGGTTCTGAGGGGAATCGATCTGCTGAACGATACCGTCCTTCATAACAACGATTCTGGAACCAAGTGTCATAGCCTCGGTCTGATCGTGTGTAACGTAGATGATGGTGGTGCCCAGTCTCTGGTGCAGTTTCGCGATCTCCGTTCTCATCTGCACACGCAGCTTAGCATCCAGGTTGGAAAGAGGCTCGTCCATAAGGAAGACCTTAGGATTACGAACGATAGCACGACCCATAGCAACACGCTGTCTCTGACCACCGGAAAGAGCCTTCGGCTTACGATCAAGAAGGTGGGTCAGGTCAAGGATTCTTGCTGCCTCTTTAACTGCCTTGTCGATCTCATCCTTCGGAACCTTGCGGAGCTTAAGTCCGAATGCCATGTTATCATAAACGGTCATGTGAGGATACAGAGCGTAGTTCTGGAATACCATCGCAATATCTCTGTCCTTAGGCTCTACGTCGTTCATAACCTTGCCGTCGATCTTGAAAGTACCGGAAGAGATGTCTTCCAGACCTGCGATCATTCTCAGGGTTGTGGATTTTCCGCATCCGGAAGGGCCAACGAAGATGATGAACTCTTTGTCAGCGATTTCCATGTTAAAGTTCTGAACAGCCTGATAGCCGTTAGGATACACTTTGCATACATTTTCCAAAGATAAGCTTGCCATTGTAAAACTCCTTCTTGTTCAAAATAAAGAATAATAATAGTTCAACGCTAAAGTTAGTATAGAGAAAAACCCGTTTTTCGACCATGCCATTAATACACAAAGTTTTTGCGCAGTCTTGGTGATGATGTGCGGTCCCAAATAAGCAGATGCATGATTTTCGTAATTTTGTACAGAATTCACCTTGCTCTTTGGGCAATTTGTCAGCCATCCGAGTTTTCTTCTTCCGGGTGGGGCGTCTGCCCTGTGATCTTATTCTCTATGCGGGTAAAGATGGTATTATACACCATCGCACAGGCGTATCCCGGAACAGACAGGCCGAACAGGAGCAGAAGCGGCAGAAAAACTGTGACGCGAAGGCCCGCTGCCAGAGGGATCAGTGTGATCAGCAGCATCTCGAACGACCTTGGAAGTTCACCGAAGGTGAGCATGACCGCGTTAGCCAGCGTCTGCAGAACCGTGTTGTCAAATCTTGACAGGATCGCAAACGTATAGATCATCAGGATCACTGTCAGCAGCGCTGTGAGCAGCAGCCCCCAGAGAATCCACAGGGTTCCTCTCTCCCTCCCTCTGATGAGCAGCATCAGGTTGGAGAGAATCAGGTACCAGAGAACCAGAAAGAACGCCCACAGGATCGTCGCCTGTCTCAAGTTTCGTTTAAAGGAGCGAAAAAAAGAGCGCACAATATACCCTTCCTCTCCCCGCACCATTTTCAAAAGCACATAGTGCATACCCGTCAGAGCGGCGCCGGCCGTAATGACAGGTATGCACATGAGTAGTGTCACGAGATTGAGGATCATCAGGTCTGCTGTTTTGCCCAAAAAACGCTGCAAAGCGCTGCCTTCTTCAAATAGATTCACCTGGTGCTTCCCTTCTGACCGCTAAAGATCGTAAAGCCGGTCGTGATCATATTGCCCAGCGTGTCCAGAAAGCCGTCCCAGAGCACCGTAAAGAAGCCTTCCGTCTTCTTTCTGACCGTTCTCTGCGCCTCATCGATCAGCGTGTTCTCGGGCATTTTACCGCCGTTTGCAGAGGCAGAGCGGATCCCGAAGGTATTCTCAGCAATGACTGTCGGCGAGATGCCCATCTCATCCATTTCCTCCAACGCGTCCCGGATCGCGCCGCGAAGCGACGCTTTGTCCACGCTGTCGACTGCCTCGTCCATTTTCTTGTAAAGCTCCTGTCCCAGCTCTGCGCCTTGCTGCAGAATTCCTCCCGCGCCTTCCGCCTTGGTAGTCCCGGAAGCACTGCTCTCCCCGCTCTCTTCCGCTATCGCCGCAGTCTCTGTGTCCTGCACAGTCTGCGCCGTCGCGCCTTCCGCCGCAGAAGCAGACGCATAAAAAGCAGGGCTCAGCACACCTGCAGAGCCCAGCATAAACGTTATCAAGATCACAAACGCTTTATTCTTCATTCTTTGTAACCCTTATAAGGATGGATCAGCCGATTTCAGATCCGTCCGGAATATTCTTGTCCGCTTCCGGCGTCATCAGCGCCAGAGAGCCATCCGGTCCTTCCGCGCACAGGATCATGCCTTCGGACACAATGCCGGCAAGCTTGGCGGGTTTGAGGTTTGTGATCACCATGACCTTCTTGCCAACCATTTCTTCCGCAGAGTAGTACTTGCGGATGCCGGAGACGATCTGACGGACTTCGCCGCCTACCTTGACCTTGGAGCAGAGAAGCTTTTTCGACTTGGGCACTTCGCTGCACTCCAGGATCTCGCCGACCTGGAACTGTACTTTGGCAAAGTCATCGATGGAAATCTCCGGCTTCTTTTCTACCGCTGCTTCTTCCTTCTTCCCCTCCGCCTTGGCAGCGGGCTTCAGCGCCTTCTCCTTGGCCTTCTCTTCCATCTTGGCCTGCTTGGCCGCTTCCTTGCGCTGCTTGGCCATGATCTTCTCCACGTCCTTCATAACGTCTGCCTCTTTGAGGCGGGCGAACAGGATCTCGGGCTTGTCTGTGACCTTATTTCCGGAAGGATACAGGCCAAAGGTGCCGAGGGTATCGAAATCACGGATCTCTGTGTTCAGCATCTTGACGATCTTATCCGCCGTCTCGGGCATGAAAGGCGCCATGAGAGCGGTTCCGATCGTGATGCCTTCGATCAGGTTGTAGAGAACGGTGGAAAGGCGGTCGGACTTGGCCTCATCTCTCGCCAGAACCCACGGCTCTGTCTCGTCGATATATTTGTTGAGTCTCTTAAAGACTGCAAAGATCTCGGTCAGCGCATCCGCGGCGCGCAGCTCGTCCATCTTGGCCTCAACCTTGTCATAGGCGGCTGTGACAAACGCCTTGAGATCCTCGTCAACGGGTTCTACGACGCCCTTGTCCGCTACTACGCCGTCAAAATACTTGTTGCTCATCGCGATCGTGCGGTTGACAAGGTTGCCCATCGTATTGGCCAGATCAGAGTTGATCCTCTCCACAACAAGCTCCCATGTGATCACGCCATCGTTCTCATAGGGCATCTCGTGCACGACAAAATACCGAACAGCGTCGACGCCGAAGATATCTACAAGGTCGTCCGCATAGATAACGTTGCCCTTGGTCTTGCTCATCTTCTCGCCGCCCTGCAGCAGCCAGGGATGGCCGAATACCTGCTTGGGAAGCGGCTCTCCGAGAGCCATCAGGAAAATAGGCCAGTAGATAGTATGGAAGCGGATGATGTCCTTGCCGATCAGGTGAAGGTCAGCAGGCCAGTTCTTCTTGTACAGGTCGCTGCTGTTTCCGTCCGCGTCATAGCCGATGCCGGTGATGTAGTTGGTGAGGGCGTCAAGCCACACATAGACAACGTGACCGGGCGCGAAGTCAACCGGAATGCCCCAGGTGAAGGAACTTCTGGATACGCACAGGTCCTGCAGACCCGGCAGCAGGAAGTTGTTCATCATCTCGTTCTTTCTCGATACGGGCTGGATGAACTCCGGATGGGTATTGATATGTTCGATCAGGCGGTCCGCATACTTCTTCATCTTAAAGAAATAGGCGTCTTCCTTGGCCTTGTGCACTTCACTGCCGCATACAGGACAGTGGTTTCCATCCACGACCTGCGAAGCAGTATAGAATGCCTCGCACTCTCTGCAGTACAGGCCGTCGTACTGTCCCAGATAAATATCGCCCTGATCATAGAGCTTCTTGAAGATCTTCTGTACCTGACGCTCATGATCCTCATCCGTTGTGCGGATAAAGCGGTCATAGGAGGTGTTTACCAGATCCCACAGTCTCTTGATCTCGCCGGCTACATCGTCGACAAATTCCTTGGGCGTTTTGCCCGCAACCGCAGCTCGGGACTCGATCTTCTGGCCATGCTCATCGCTTCCTGTCTGGAAGTGTACATCATAGCCGTCCGCTCTTTTATATCTGGCGATACAGTCTGCCAGAATGATCTCATAGGTGTTTCCAATATGCGGTTTGCCGGACGTGTAGGCAATCGCTGTTGTAATGTAATACTTTCCTTTATTCTGCATAGGTTCCAATTCCCCTCTCGTTCATTGTATTTGTAAAGGCCCCTGAAGCCATGCCGCAGGCATTGCTTCCAAAAATGCGCTCCTCGTTGTGAGCGCATTTTTTAATTACCAGCACAGCACCTCGTGCCCCGTCTCTGTCACCAGCACCTGGATCTCCCACTGCGCGGAAGGCTTTCCGTCTCTGGTATAGATGGTCCAGCCATTCTTGTCGTCCTGGTAGATGTCGTCGGTTCCCATGTTGACCATGGGCTCAATGGTAAAGACCATACCGGGCACCATCAGCATCTCCTCGCCGGGCTTTGACACATAGCTGACGAAGGGATCTTCATGGAATTCGAGGCCGCATCCATGGCCGCCGATCTCTCTGACAACTGTATAACCATTCTTGACAGCGTGCGCATGCACCTTGCTTCCCATATCGCCGAGGAAGGTCCACGGGATGACGTTCTCAAGACCGATCTCTACGCACTCCTTGGTGACCTGCACCAGTTTCCGCTTTTCTTCCGAGACGTCGCCGATCATGAACATGCGGGAGGAATCCGAGAAATATCCTCTGTAGATCGTGGAGCAGTCGACGTTGATAATGTCGCCGTCCTTCAGGATATGCTTCTCATCCGGAATGCCGTGGCAGACTTCTTCGTTGATCGAAGTGCAGACGCTCTTGGGAAATCCTTCATAATGGAGCGGCGCCGGAATCGCATTCATAGAAACAGTCGTCTCATAGACGATCTTGTCAATTTCCTCGGTGCTCATACCGGCACAGATCTTCTCCGCCACGGCGTCCAGGCACGCCATATTGACCTTGGCGCTGTCTTTAATGCCCTGGATCTGCTCCCGCGTCTTGATGAGACTCCTGTCCGGCGTTATATGTCCCTTGAGCTGGAAGGTCTTGATCTTATCATCAAACCGCATGTGGCAGTTCTTGTACTTCTTTCCACTGCCGCACCAGCACGGATCGTTTCTTTCAATCTTAGCTGCAAAATGGATCATAAATTTAGAAACTTCCTTTATTCTATATTGTTTGTTGTTTGGCGAATGCTCGCACAACAAGTATGAAAGCTTTTGGGACAATTGTCAAGCAAGGAGCGCACCGGCAGACAAAGGTGTGTCCATACAGGGCAAAAAATCCCGGCAGGCACGCTCATCCGTGACCGCCGGGAATATGACCCTTCTTCCCTTCTGTCCGATTGCAAAGAACAGAGGGTTTTATTTCTTGATGAACTCTATTGTCTCGGCAAAGATGCCGTCCGCGTCAAGATGATAGAAAGCCAGTAGTTCATCCGCCTCGCCGGATTCTCCGAATTTGGAAAGGCCGACTCTCTTCACTCTTGTGGGAAGCTTGTCGCACAAAAGCTCTGTGACAGCGCTTCCGAGTCCGCCTACCGCAAATCCCTCTTCTACAACCAGCACCTTGCCGGTCTTTGCCGCAGAGCGCAGGATGATCTCCTCGTCAAGGGGCTTGATCGTGCAGATATTGATCACGTCCGCCTTTACGCCGGCCGCACGCAGCATGACATCCGCCTTCAGGGCGCTGTCTACGCAGAGGCCTGTCGTCACGATCGTCACATCGCTGCCGCTTCGAAGGAGCTGGCCTTTGCCAAACTCAAATTTATACTCCGGGTAATCGTTGATGACCGGAACAGCCAGTCTGCCCAGACGGATATAGACAGGTCCGTCGATCTCGACCGCCTTTCTGACGGCCGCCCTCGCCTCGACGTCATCGGAGGGAGACATGACGACCATATTGGGCATCGTGCGCATCAGTGCGATGTCTTCAAGGCACTGGTGGCTGCCGCCGTCCGCGCCTACGCTCACGCCTGCATGGCTTGCGCAGATTTTGACATTGAGCGCAGGCAGGCAGATCGAATTGCGGATCTGCTCAAACGCGCGCCCAACCGCGAACATAGCGAAAGAACTCATAAAGGGGATCTTTCCCGCTGCCGCGAGACCGGCCGCCACCGCCGCCATGTTTCCTTCCGCAATTCCGCAGTTGATGAATCTGTCAGGGAATTTTTTAGCAAAAATCGATGTCTTGGTGGAACCGGACAGATCCGCGTCCAGGACAACGATGTTCTTGTTCTCTTCTCCGAGCTCCGCGAGTACCTCTCCGTAGCTCTGTCTGGTTGCGATCTTCTTTATCTGCGGCATAATTCTTCTCCTATCCTTTCCAGATCCTGCATGGCGACCTTGTATTCCTCAGCATTGGTGGATTTTCCGTGCCAGCCGGCTTGGTTCTCCATAAAGGAGACGCCTTTGCCCTTCACCGTCTTGGCAACGATGCATACAGGTCTGTCCTTCACTTCGCGCGCTTCCTTATAGGCGGCCCGGATCTTGTCAAAATCATGACCGTCGATATTGATGACGTGCCATCTGAAAGCCTTGAACTTCTCGTCGATGGGATACGGGCTGTTGACGTCCGTGATCGCGCCGTCGATCTGCAGATTGTTGTTGTCCACCAGTGCGACCAGATTGTTAAGTCCATGGTTGGCTGCCAGCATAGCGGCTTCCCAGACCTCACCCTCTTCTATCTCTCCGTCTCCGAGAATGGTATAGACTCTCCAATCCGCCTTGTCCATTTTGGCGGCCAGCGCCATTCCAACTGCCGCGGAAAATCCCTGTCCCAGGGAGCCCGTGCTCATCTCAAGACCGGGCAGATGGTGCATGGAGGGATGTCCCTGCAGGTCAGAATGGAACTTTCTGAGCGTCTTTAACAGATCGACAGAGAAATACCCTCTCTGTGCCAAAACAGAGTACAGGGCCGGCGCCGCATGGCCCTTGGAGAGCACAAAGCGGTCCCTTTGCGGATCCTTGGGGTTTTCCGGATCCACATTCATCTCTTCAAAATAGAGATAGGTCAGGATATCTGTGCAGGAAAGCGATCCGCCTGGATGTCCCGATCCCGCCTCGTTCGTTGACGTAATCACGCCTTTTCTTACATCATTTGCATGAATCTGTAGTTGCAGGTTGTTCAAATCATACCTCCTTTTGGTATATGTGATGGCATGCCTTTTCGCCGCCGCCTACCTTACATAGAATTCCTCCGCATCCTCAAGACGAATGCAGGCCAGCTGTGCCCGCCCTGCCGCCGCGCGGATCCCGGGATCCGGATCATCGCCGCACGACAAAAGCTTAGCGCCGCAGTCCAGGTCTACAAACTTCTCTCCATGAAAGATCTTGTTTCGTTTGGTCTGCCGCGGCTTTCGAAACGGCCAATTCTTCTCCGCCTTCATTCTGGTAAAAAAGTAGTCCGTGATCGTATGTCCGCAGAGCAGGCAGTGATATTGCTGTGCGCCTTTATATTCCGCAAACGGATCCTCCCGCAGGAGCAGCCGCCGCCAGACCGCGTCCTTGCGCCGCAGACGTGCCTCTAAGGGGCTGTATTCCATATCATAATAATACGGATAGGCGTGCGCCAGCATATAATGCTTGTCGCCGTCCCTGACGTCAAAGCTGAGCGGCAGATCTGTGACCCATTTGCGGATCTCCCACTGCCTCAGTCTGTCCAATTTCGAAAACTCCTTCCAGGTCCCTGCGCCGCGGTTATTGACCAGCCAGTTGACCGCGATCGGATTGTCGTCAAGTCCCTTCCCGCTGATTTCCATCATCGCCTGAAACATCTCTTCGTGGTTGCCTTTCAGGCAATGCACCCTGTCGCTCGATCTGTCCAGGTGCATAACAAATAACAGAGTTTCAAGAGGGTATGCGCCCCAATCAATATAATCGCCGAGCAGATACAGTTCATCCCCTTTTTCCGGGGCAAACCGGATCTTGGTCAGCATCTTTTGAAATTGCGGCAGTGCGCCATGTAAATCTCCGATCACATAGGTTGACAAAACAATCTGTTCTCCGTTTCTTCTATCTTGCGGGCAACCTCTTCGCCTTCCTTTTGCCTGATAAACGCCATCGCCTGCGCCAAGTTGGGCGGCCGGCTCGTGAGATTGTGGCAGTCGCTGCCAATGATCACCCGGCCCGCTTCCTGTCTCAAAAGGGTTCTGCAGAAATGACGCGTCATGCCAAACTTCAAAAAGCTTCCCGCATTCATCTGGATCGTCACCGGAAGGTCCATGACCCGATCCCAGATTTCCCTGTCCTTCTGAAAGCCCGTATATCGCTCTACATGGGCAAGGATGACCTGCAGTCCCCGCCTCTGTATCAGATCCTTTGTATCTTTATACACTTCGTCCGTCCACTGTTCGAAGGGCATTTCAAGCAAGAGAATATTGGTGCCCTCCACACACAGTTTCGGCGTGTGTTCCGCCTTTCCCATGCCCCGGAAATAATAAGCCTCCGCGCCGACACGCAGCGACGGCAGATCCTTTCTTTCATCCAGAAGTGCCTTCACCTTCCTGCAGCTGGCCTCTCTTCTCTCCAAAAAACCGCTGACCCCGGTCCTGTGCGCATAAAAATGGGGGGTGGCATAGACCAATGTCACTCCCGAAGCTGCTTCCTTTTCGAGCATTTGCTCAGTCATCTGTATATCTTTACTGCCGTCGTCAATGCCCGGCAGTATGTGGGTATGAAAGTCGATCATAATCTGTCTCCTCCCCTTTATCTTACACGCACGATCGCTTCGAAGCAATAAGAAAGGCGGTACGGAAACGTATTTCCGCACCGCCGGTTCTATTCAGCTGTACAACTGCATAGTAACATAATCACTCGTGATTATTTGGCTTTTACTGCTGTGACCTTAGAAGAAGCGCCCCAGTAAGTCTTTCCGTTCTTGACTGCATAAGGAACAACCTTGATGTAGTAGGTCTTACCTTTTACAACAGAAATAGGCTTATTTGTGTAGTTCTTCTTGACGAGGATCTTCTTGGCATTGCTCATATTCTTTCTGGTAGAATAATAGATCGCATAGCCGGTCACACCTGACGTCTTAGGTGTTTTGACCCTAATCGTCTTTGTAGTGGCTGTCGAATATGTAGGCTTTACAGCTCTTACATAACGATAGTGCATGGTTGACCATGCGCTCTTCTTGCCATTCTTTCCGATCGCTCTGACACGGATGTCATACAGACCGTTGTGCTTCAGAGTCAGTGCATAGGAAGTAGAAGTCGTGGTTTTGGTTACCCAACCTCTCCTGCCACTTGCTCTGTACTGAATCTGGTACTGAACGGCATTCTTTCCCGTATACTTGACGGTTGTTTTGCCATTCCATCCATTCATAGCACTGCTGCGGCTTACTATAACCGGATCCGGATCAACGTCACCGCCGCCCGGGGACTTGTTGTCCGCTGCCATAACAGCCATTGAGGATGCAACGATCATAACAACTGCCAGGCACAAAGCCAGAAGTCTCTTGATGTTCTTCATCTCCATTGGTTTCCGTTCACCTCCTTTCCCAATTATTTGTATAGTAGCAGCCTGTTGACAGACTGTAACTATCATTCCTTATTCTCCGGTATAGTATTTGCCGGAGTAATATTTGCCATATCCATGAGAGTAATACTTGTTGTAATAGCCGCCCTTGGAATCGCTCACACGATTGAGCACAATGCCAAGCAGCGGACAGCCGGCTCTTTCGAGCTGATGCACCGATTCCTTGACCAGCGCGCGAGGCGTTGAACCGCCGCGCACACATAGGATTGCGCCGTCACACAGATTTCCAATTCGCTCTGCGTCCGATACCATTCCAAGCGGCGGGGCATCGACGAACACATAACGGTACTGTTCACCCATGGTCTTTAACAGTTCCTTGAACTTCTTGTTATCCAGAAGCATGGAGGGGTTAATGATATTCTCTGCATTGGGCAAAAGATCCCCGTTTTCAAGGTCTGTATGGAACAGGACTTCATCCAGTTCCTCATCGTCCGACAGATAGTGGGATAATCCCTTTACATCCTGTCCGTCGGACCTCTTGATGCCATATTTCTCTACCATCGTAGAGTTTCTCATATCACCGTCGATCAGAACCGTCTTCACGCCGGCTGCTGCCATCTGTTTCCACAGACTAAAAGAAATAAATGATTTTCCTTCATTGGGTTCGGAACTCACGATCATAATCTTCCGGACGTCTTTTCCGAGGAAATTGACGTTGATCCTAAGACGGTTGATCGCTTCCTCGATGGCGTAAGGGAGCTCCGGATTGACGCTCATAATGATTTTCTTATCTTCCTGCATCCCGTACACCTCACTTCGATCCCTTTTTCCTGCGTTCCCGCTTTGTCTTCTCCGTCGACTCAAATCCGGCGATCTTGCCTTCCGGAATGACCGTGAGCGGGATCACGCCGAATTCTCTCTCGATGTCGTCAGCAGACTTAAACGTATCGTCGAGCAGGAACTGCACTGTGTACAGGCCCAGAACCAGAATCATACCGATCAGGGCGCCCATCATCACATTTCTGCTCATACTGGGCGAACTGGGGTTGATGGGAATGATCGCGTATTCAGCGATATGCGGTTCCGGCGTCTCCATGAGCTTGGGAAGCTCCTTGACGCCCTTATCGGCCAGTGCGTTCGCAATGACCATCGCCTCCTCCGGATCCTGGCTCGTCACCTTGATCGCGATGATTCGTGTGTCTGAGATGACCGAAAGCTGCAGCATGCCGGTCAGCTCATTGTAATTATAGGGGAGGGATTGCTCCTCGATCACCGCTTCAATGATCGGCCTTGTCTTTAATAGTTCGACATAGTCCTTGGATAGAGACTGTCCAATATTGAGGTCTGTCAGATCCACGACGGACTGCGTGGAGGAAGAGACCATATACATCTTGGAGGTCGCTGTATAACTCGGTTTAATGGCGTAAAAGGTGATCAGTCCCGCAATCAGGGCACCCGCCAGAAAACCTAATACGATAACAATTGCATGTGCTCTAAAGTAATCCAACAGTTCAAGGAGATCGATTTCCATCTCCTCGTTCTGCCGTCCCTTAACGTCTATCTCCGTTTGCTGATTCATTCCTCAACATTCTCCTCGTCATCCGTGAATTCTTCCTCTATGATCATCTGCTCGTCTTCCGTGATCACGTCTTCTGTGATGTCCGAAAGAGCAACAATCTTTCCAAGCACCTCTGCGATCGATGCTTGATCGACATAGAATTCACTGTGTATCTCACCGTCATCCAGCTGGGTTCCTTCCGTTGACTCTCCGTCAGGCGTCAGGATTCCGACATATTCACAGTCGCGGATCTTCGCCGCGATCTCGGAAACTGTCTTATCCGGCTGATCTGTTTCCAGTACAGTCCTCAGTTCTTTGTACAAGTCATTGATATATCCCGCATTCTCAGAGATCCGTTCATGAATTTGCTTGTACATATTCTCCATGTACTGTCTCTGGCGCCGTAAACGGGACCTGTTGGTTCCATCTCCGACCGACATGCGCGCCCGCACAAATTTCTCAGCCTGCTCATCTGTCAGAAGGATCTGTGCGCCTTTACGCATTGCGGGGTCCAAACTTTGAAGGTCCTCTTCGATTGTGACGCTGACGCCTCCGACCGCATGATTGAGTGACGGTATATCGTTCATATTCATGCAGTAATAACCGTCAATCGGGAGCCCTCCGAGTAGTTCCGAAACGGTATATACTGTATTGATATTGCGTTCTTCCTCGTTTCGCCCATACCAATGTGCGGTACAGATCTGCTCCAGCGCAGTGCCAATCTCTTCACCCTTCTCATCGAGAATGGGAACATCCGTGATCGTATCACGGTCGATTTGTACAAACCCATACCTGCCGGTATCCGGATCGACCATAAACAGGACCAGAAAATCTGCCAGATCTCCGTTAAACCCATGCTTCGCCTCCGGGTTTGCGCCGCTATTATCCGTACCGATCAGCAAATATGTCTCCAGCTGATCTGTATAGGCATATACTCGTTCGTTAAGTGTGAGCTGTGTTTCCTGACTCTCTACCTCTTCCTGCGCCTGCCCCCAGCTTCCGCTGTCACCGACGTCCTCCCTTTGCCGGGAGGATCTCTCAAACATAAAAAGCACCGCGCCAAATAAGGCAATTGCGAGAGCCGCGGAAAAACCGCCAATCAAGAGACGCTTCTTGGCGCCTCTCCTTTTTCGTGCGTCTTTCATGATATAACTCCACAATATAGAATTTACAATTTCGTTTGCATTTAGACAAGCCTATTCTTTTGGGGTTTCACTGCTTTGGTCTAAAAAAGCGCCAGACTTCCCTCTATTTAGTTCCATACAGGGACAAAATGATGGTGCGTGACCCTCTGTTCCACAGGAGGAAGCTGCATATAGTCCCCATATATTCTTGTCAGGAGCTTGTCATAAGCCGCCGGTATATAAACTTTGATGTCTTCAAAGTCGGTCAGCACAAGATCTTCGATCTCATCCTCGTAGTAGTAGCTTTTCTCCCAGTTTGCAATATACGTGGCTTTGTAAAGTCTGGAATCGCTTCCGCGGTATCTCTGCATGATCTCCTCGCGTTCCTGACGGATCTTTTTAAAACCGTGGAGAAGCCCCGCACGCATCCTCATCGGAAGATTGAATAGCATTTTGATCCTGCGCTTTGGAGGCAGCGTCCGATAATACCGCGCGGGAAGCATGTAGGTGATCTTACGATTCAGTGCCCTGACTTCTTTATTCTGGGCAGCCCGCTCTGCCAGATCCTCCGATGTCTTGTCCAGAATAAAAATATCAACAAAGGGGCCCAGATTGTCGACATCGGGTATGCCTTTGAGTTTGAGCGTCGCGGTCCGTGAACACACTCTGGAAAAATAGAAATAGTAATACGGAGAAGTATCGCCCGATAACACGTAATAATCGTCCGTCTCTTCGGGCATGATCGCACAGAATTTCACATATGCGTCTCTGGTCATAATAATATCGATATCATCGTCCCACGGAATAAATCCCTTGTGCCTTACTGCGCCGAGCAGGGTGCCGAATGCGACGAAATAAGGAATATTATGGCGGCCGCAGATATCATGGATCGCTGCCAGCACTTTTTTGACCTCTTCTTTGTATTCGTCTGGTGTGAGCGGAACGCCGGTTTGTTTGGAAGCCATCTTACTTTCTCCTTATAAAACGGTTGTACATTTTGCGCGTAAATGCTGTTCCTTTGACAAAGAATCCCTTGACAAGATCTTTGTTGAGGACCAGGAAGATGATCGTTCCCAGTATGACATTGACGCAGTTAGTATAGAAAGAATTGATATAGCAGAGCGCCGATTCCACAATGAGAAAACTCATTGTGAAGATCATCTGCCATACGTTATAGCGGATCGCTACGAGTTTTCTGACGTCGGCCATGCGGTAAGCGAACAGAAATGCGTAGCTGATCAGTGTAGAACCGGACGCCGCGTACAGGCCGATATAGCGGATCAGTGCAAGGTCTACCACAAAGTTGCACAGCGCAGCCAGCATGGTAGAAATACCAACGCTTTTGGTCGCTTTAAAGGCGATGTAGATGCCGCCAAGGAACGTGGACATACAGGAAAAGAACATGCCCAGGAACAGGACCGGCATCTGCTGATAGGCCTCTTCATAGCTGCCTCTAATAAGAAGCGCGAACAGGATCGGCGTACATGCGATCAGAAGTCCGAGAAAACCTGCGTAAAGGTTGAGCATGACGGAAAACATCTTGGAGTAATATTCAGCCGCGTCCTTGTCCTTGGAGACGATACTCGCATTCTCCTGCCAAGCCAGCGTAAATGTGCTTTGCGCCAGAGACAGAAGCGACGGGATCTTATTGGCAACCGCATACACAGCGTTCGCGGCGACGCCCATGAACAATGTGACCACAAAACGGTCGGATACTCTCATGACCCACATGGACATATTGTTGGGCACCATGGGCCAGGAATATGCCAGCATTTCCTTGAGGACCTGCGGATCAAAAAGGCTGAAGTCGATCAGCTCGTACATGCGTACTCTGACAAAAAGGTAAGCAAGCGAGAGCACAGGTGAGATCGCAAGTGCCACTATCGCGCCGGTCAGTTCGTAATGCAGCGCCTTGACGAGCAAGACTATAAAGACCATTCTGACCATCGCGCTTACTATGGAGCTGATGGAATAGTCCAGATTCCTGGACAGGCCTCTGGTGATCTGTCTCGCTTCCGCGACCAGAATATCAAACAGGAAATAAATACAGACCCAGATCTTAAGGACAGGCGATTCTATCGGAAGCACCCAGTAGGTAATCAGCAGGATCACCAGGCTGACCGGCACAACAAAGGCCAGTATGTTGGAAAAATACAGCTTAGCCTTTTCTCTGTCATGCTTATGATCGATCAAAAACCGGAAAGCTGCTGTGTGAATCTGCAGAGTTGCAACCGGGAGCAGGAGTGAAACAAGCAGTGAAACCAGATCCAGGGTACCGTACTGTTCCTTGGTCAGATATCCGGTCAGGATCGGAAGTGTCACATAGCCCGCAAGTCTTGGCAGAAATGTGCCGATTGACAGGATAAATGTATTTTTAATCAGTTTGTTTTCACGGTTCATGAAAAATCTCCATTTTTAACATGAACGGCTCTCACTGTCTATGGATCAGAGACCGGAGTGCCTTCATCATCTTTCTCCCCATGACCCGAGGCATCGGGTCTTTGCCATATCTCTTTACTATATACCCAATGCCGCGTTTTTCATAGTCACGCCAGAACTGCTGCCGCTTGTCCGATACAGGCGTAGGCCTGACAAGGTTGGGCTGCAGACAATCCTCTCTATTACTCTCAGCTGTGAACAGTGCCTCTTTGGCCCTTTCAAACAGCGCCTGTCCCTTCTTAGTATGAATCAGGAACAGGGACACGCCCTTCTCACTGTAAAACGATGGAAGCGCTTTTTCAATCCCCCAGTAGTCCCCGATCGTCAGATCGCTGCCGCGGTCCACTGCGGCCCAGGGGCATTTGTGGCAGGAAGGACGAAGGGCCATCTTGCTGTAAAATATGTGTACATAGTCCTTCATAGACACTTCCCGACCGCCCGCTGTCGCCGCTGCCACAGGTGCTTTCCACCCGTTTCGCTTATCTTTGAAAGTGATATACTCTATTTTGCCGTGTTTTGACTCCAAAAGGCCCATATAGTCCTTGAAGAGCCCTGGACTCATGGCGCCATGGCAGATGATATCTACTACTGTCACGCGATCCCGTAATCCTTTTGCTTTCGCATAGCTGATCATACCAGCTGCCTGACAGCCTACGCCAACAAACAACAGCGGCTTATCCGCGTTCTCTTTCAGCCAGATCTCCGCTTGCTTGAATATGGTACCGGGACTGCTCTGCACATATTTGGATCCCCGCGCACGGTCTCTGTCCGCCGGATCTGTCATGAGGGCAAAATATTCCCTGTGCTTCTCATAGTCATAGGTGCTGCAGATGACAGCGCCGCCCTCTTTTAAAAAGAGATCGGAAAGCGCCGTAAACGCGCCGCCAGAGGAACTGCGCAGCAGCTGTTCCTGATCCTTCAGCCTTCCGGCATAGACACGGACCGCAGGAAGGGCATCATCCGCGCTGTTGTTCTCCTCCAACTGGTCCTCTTTAAAAGGACATACGCTGACACATCTGCGGCAGTGCACGCATTTGTCAGCGTCGATCACCGGATAGAGAAATCCTTCCCTGTCCGGCTCCATTGTGATTGCCTTTACGGGACAGATATTCATGCAGGCCATACATCCGCTGCAGTCTTCCCGATTGGCAGCCAGCCGTGGAACGCCTTTTTCCGCCTTTTTCAGAAGCGCCTCATCCGCTTTCCGATGTGCGGGTTCCGGGATCTCTCCCTTCGATACGCCTTCACAGGCTTCTAAAAGAAGCGCCTCGGAATACGCCCGCTCCTCCTGCAGTCTCTCCCGCGCTTTCTCGTGATCGACAGGCGCATCGCTCCAGCTCTCCGTCAGGATCCTGTCCGATAATCCCGCAAGATCCAAAAGAGACGACAGCCTGGAATTTCTGTTTCCGATCATGGCCTTCGTACAAAGGAACTGCCGCTCAAACAAAAGAGAGAAAGAAAGCGTGTGGAAGGATCCCGTGATCACATAATCCGCAAAGCGGACTAGATTGAGATACTCGAAGGGATCAGCCGAATAGATACAATGACAGCCCTTTCTCATCTTAATCTGATTGGTCAGAAAAACGATTTCCAAACCTTTCTTCTTCGCGATTTTATGGATCATCTCCCATGTGCCCGCATCCTCTGCAGGAAAATGAACGAGCATGTATTTCTTCTTGCGAATCGGCTTTTCGCCGGCAAGCTTTCGCCACTCGTCCGCTTCGATCAGCTGCGTGGGATCCAGCACAAGGCCGATTTTTTTGTCCGGCAGCTTTTTCTCCAGATATTCCTTGAGATTCTTCTCCCTGACATTGATAAAAGGGATCTCACCAATGAGGGACAGGCACTTTTCTTCTGTTTCCGCAGAAAAGGATTCTGTACCCAGACTTGCTGCGTACGTCGCTTTCTTCTTAGAATCGATTCCCTCCAAAAAGAAATTATAGTCGCCGCCCGTTATCTCCTGGTTCCAGATTTGATCACTTCCCGCTATTATACGGTCATATTCTGAAAAGTCAATTGCGGATGTAAGCTTTTCTACGCCAAGATACTCTTTTTCAAAAGAGGCAAACTTGCGGTAGCGATCCCGGATCACCGGGTAACGCATAAGCGCACCGGCCTTTTTTTTAAAGCTTCCCCTTGCAGAGGGAAGCCTTTTGTCCATCTCCTTCTTCAGTTCCCCGCACTGATACGGAATGATCCGAGCGTCAAATCCCAGCTCTCTGATCTTTCTCTGGAGCGCGTATGCCTGCAGACATGCGCCGTGACTCTGTGTTCCTACAAATGTTATTATCCCTATCATACTTCTGACTCCGCTATCATAACACTCGGATATTCCTCTCCGGTGTGAATCGAACGGGCTTCTTCCCGAGACAACGCCTCACCCGCACATGGACCTCGCAGTACAGCAAGACCAGTCATAGCCGTAAAGCTGTACATAAAGATCGTATAATCGTAGAGCGTGTTGCCGGTAAAATTATATAACAGTACAAATACCTGACTCACAACGGACACATAGAGTGCCTTTCTCCTCCATGCTTCCATAGACCGCCTATGCCTGAGTGCTTTGGAAGTCGTAATCAGAGTTCCGAGGGCCGCCCACATGTAAATAAGAAAACCGACTACGCCTGTTTCGCACAGAAGCTGCAGATATGTGTTGTGGGAATTGAGGTATTTTGCACCGGCAGACTGCCAATCCTGATACAATTCCACAGCGTAGACCTGTTTATAACCGCCCCAACCGATCCCCATGACCGGGTGTTTTCTGAACAGATCCAGCGCAAGCGCCCACATCTTAAATCTCGTACGTGTCTGGCTGTCGTTGCCTGCTGTCATAAAGCGCATGAGGAGCATTCGGATCGCTGATACATGAAAACTCATCAGATACAGCGCCAGGGCACCCACCAGCACCGCCGCGAACAATTTGAACCCTCTGCCCAGGGTCTGACGAGGGTTTGCCACAAAGTAAACCACACAGAAAGCAATAACTGTAAACAGAAAATGGGCGCGCTTGGATGTTAGTATGATTGCCACAAAGCTAAGGACTGTCATGATCAATGTCGGATAGTGCATTTTCCGAGCTTCTGTCACATAGTAAAGAAGACAACCGCCAAAAATAAGGAGTACAAATGCGATCATCGTTCCGTTCTGTGAATAGTGATTCTGCAGGCCTGCGCGATACCCGGCTGCGCCGCCGCTGGTACCAACGGGAATCTGTCCATACAGAGCGATCATGATCTTATAGAGTCCCGGCATGACCAGGAACACATACGTTGCAATTACATTTGGCATACCAATACAGGCCATTCCTGTCAGTGCATGTTTCTGCCACCGAAATCCGAACTGCGACATAAAGATGATCGATACACCCGCTAATGCTCTGACAAAAAACTGCATATAGCCGTGTGCCAAATCCTGGTTCCGGTTGAAGAGGATCTCACATATGAGCAGTGCCCAAGGGATCAGCACAGCGATCTGTTTTTTACTGAGCTTTCGATCCCTAAAAAAGAGAGGCGACAAGCCCAGTACAACCAAAAAAGCCAGATAGAGATCCTTGATCATACCTGGCATAAATAGATTCATGATGGAGAAATAATTTGCGTAGGCAAGCAGAAAACCTGTTGCTATGATAATACAGAAGTCGCTCTTACACTTCATTGCTGTCCTCCGTCCGAAAGGTCAGTAGGAAAAAGCCTTGGCCTTTACCCTGGCGTTTAGATATGGATTAAAAATTGCCCGAATCCTGTTCTTTCTTACATATTCCCTCATTCGATCGCATTCCGATACCTGTCCCCCGCATTTGGCAGCCTTCGTAAGGATCTTATTGGCAATCAGCATCTTCTTATAAATAAACACATCGCAGATCATTCGGCTGGCCTTCGGGAAATAGTCCTCTGCTCTGCATATCGACTCCCATTCGCTGAGCCACTTGGGTTCAAATTCCGCCTGTTCCACGATCTTCTTCATGGCGCCGCATGGATTGATCAGATAATTGTAGAGAGGCGCTGCGACCAGATAAAACGTGTCGCATCTTTGGACATATTCGATGAGAAACAGCAGGTCCTCCCCAATTGTGATTGACTCATCAAAGGTCAGGCCCGTGATCAGCGCCGACCGAAACATCTTATTCCAGAGGCAAGAAGCAATGGATTCATGCAGCATGATCCCTGCAACAGTTTCCTCTCTTGCAAGATACCCGTCACCCGAGAGGTGAAGTGCTTCTCTTTTGTTGGGAAATCCGCCAATTTCCCGTTCTTCCACATCTATATACCGGTATCCGCACACGACAAGGTCGCAGCTGTGCCTGTTCATAGCGTCCGCCATCTTTGCCACGTAATCCGGCTCCGGATAATCGTCCGCATCCACAAAGACAACGCATGTTCCGGAAGCCCGCTGCAGCCCGTCGTTGCGCGCTGCGGAGACGCCTCCGTTCTTCTTTTCAATTACAACGATTCTATCATCGTCAAAGGAACGGATGATATCGCCCGATCTGTCCGTAGAGCCGTCGTTGATCAAAATGATCTCCAGATCCTTGTGGGTCTGCCCCAGAATAGCTCTAAGGCATCTCTCCAAATACTTTTCCGCGTTATAAACAGGGATGATCACAGAAACTTTCAAATTCTTCGTCCTCAGTCTGCAGATACCTGCCGTTTTGTCACAACACTGAACGCCGGTGCCGGCTGCAGTGCCTTCCTAAAACTCCTTAATCTTAGCGGCAAGAGATGGCCCCCACACTGTTCGTGCAGGAATATTGCCCTTCACGACGCTCCCGGCAGCGATCACGCAGTTGTGACCTATATGTGTATCCTTCAGGATCACACAATTTGCGCCAATCCAGACGTCGTCTTCAATCACTACGGAGCCTGTCTTGTATCCAATATTGTTATTCTTATAGTCATGATCATGATCCACGATCACGACATTATTGGCAATCTTAACCCGGTTTCCAATTGTTATCCGGTTCATAGAAGTAACACTCACATTATAGCTCATAAAGGCGTACTCTCCGATCCGGATTACGCCGCCAGGCGTATGCAGGCGCACGCCTGACCGAAAATGACTGTTCTTTCCAATGTAGATCTCTCCGTCTTCGGGCTTTAAGCGGACATTTGACTCCCACCTGGGAAACCCCGCCACTTTGATGTGCCCCACCCCCAGGATCCCGCTCAGAATCCAGTGCGGTACTGTAACCAGTTTTTCAATGGAACGTGTGATCTTTTTATTCAAAGCGCCAGACTCCCTTAATACATCTCTTTATACATCTCTTTATACATCTTGAACATCCCGTCAGCCACATCCCGGATCGCATAGCCGGAACGTATTACACTTTCATAGCCGTCCATGTCACGATGGCCTTTCATTGCAAGAGCGGCATTCGCCCATGTCTCCGGACTTTCCGTAAGGCTGATGAACTGCATGCTGTCCTCAATTTTAATCTCCTCCGTGATCGCATCGGATAACACACAAGGAACGCCGGCTGTCTGGATTTCGACACAAGATACCGGCAAGCCTTCATGAAAACTCGGCATCACAAATACGTCCATCGCCTGATACATTCTTTCAATATCCGGCACTTCTCCCATAAAGCGAACGTAAGGTGCCAACCCCAGTTCATTCACGAGATCCCTGATCTCCGTTTCCAGTTCTCCCTTTCCGAACAGGAGGAGAACGCTCTCAGGTTCCTTCTCATGAATCTTTTCAAATACTCTAATTAAAAAGGCATGATTCTTTTGCTTGTAAAATCGTCCCACATGCCCCACGACAAACTTGTCAGCCAGCCCTAGTTCCCGCCTGACCGTTTTTCGTATCTCAGGATCGTAACGAAAACGCTCTGCATTGATCCCGTTTTTGACGATCTGTACCCCGCCTTCTCTTACCGTCTTATCTGTAAACATATATGAGGCCGCTTTTCGGGAACAGGCAAGAAGCAGGGTCGCGTTTCGCTCAAGTTGCGGTTTAAGCGCTTTGAAAACTGCCTTCTTGATCCTGGAGCGGTTGGTGTCTCCGGCGTTATGCGAGTGGACAATTCTGCAAGGTACGCCGGCTTTTCGGACCGCCGTAACCGCAAACAGATTAAAGAAAAAATTGCCGGAATTGATATGTACGATAGAATACCTGTGCTTTGTGAGAAATTGTCGCAGCCTCTTATAGAGTCCGGTCTTCCTGGTCAAGATGTTCCCCTTGATTCCCAGTTCATAGATACGGCCGCCTGCCTTTTCGATCTCCGCCCGGTGAATTCCATAAGTAGTCACATCGGGGGACAAAAAATCGAACTGCAGCTTCTCTCTGTCAATATTTGTATACACATTATAAAGAAACGACGAAACGCCGCCAAAGGTCCCGCTGCCTGAATTGATCTGCAAAACTCTGATGGGCTCTTGTCTGTTTTGATCCATGTTCCGGCTCCTCTTCAGTCGTCCTTTATCGCCTCGTTTTCTACGATCCTTAAGCCCGTGGAACTGATTCCTGCCGTGTGGGGCAAAAAAACAACATCCACGCCTTTTCGACCAAGATCTTCTCTGGTCTTCTCCCATCGGGGATTTCCTTTCCAGTCGTCTCCGATGAAGATCGCATCAAAATGATATTTGAGAAGGGCCTCTTCTTTGTCCAGCGTATCAGCGATGACACATTCATCAACCGCCTTGATATTCGCGACGATGGTCTGTCTCTCCTTCTCATGAACAACTGGCGTCTTGTGTTTATAGGATTCCACAAGGGCGTCGGAATTGACACCTACGATCAGATATTCACAATACGCTTTAGCGTTATTGATCAGGTTCAAATGGCCTATATGAAACATATCATATACACCTTGTGTATAGCCGACTTTGTACTTTTTCATTTTCTTAATTCTCTTAATTACTGCTAATCTTGCTCTTGATCAGTTGTACGACGCGCTCTGTCGCATTTCCGTCCTCCAGCGATCCCATATCCTGGTGATGCAGTTCCATCTGCTTTCGAAATTCTTCCGGCGTATAACTGTCGATTCCGTCTAAAAGCGCATCCATTGTCTCCGCAATCGGAAATCTCCACTTTTCGATCGGAAGGTCAAAACTCTTCTCCTGATAATATTCCTTTAAATCATAACAATACAGAAAGCAGGGACGATACGTAAACGAATAATCCCAAATGCAGGAGGAATAGTCAGAGATCAGGATATCTGCTGTATAGAGAAGATCCTGCATTTCCGGATAATCCGTCGCATCCTTTACATATTCGAACGGAGTACGGATCCTGTCTCTTACGTTGGGATGAAGCCGCACCGCAATGATCCACCTTCCGCCGAACCTCTCCACCAGCTTATCATGCAGCCTCTTGTAATCCAGCGGGTATTCCCCCTCACTCTTTCTGCTGGTTCTCCAAGTAGGCGCATAGAGAAGAAGTCTTGCTCCATCCTCATAGCCGAGCCCCTCGCGGACACGGGCCGGAATCCTGTCGTCGTTCTGCCGGATCAAAACATCCATCCGGGGCGTACCGGGAATTACCTCCCCTGTAAAGCCCATGGATCCTCGAACTCTGCGCTCTGTCATACTTGCAGCTCCGCTGCATACATAGGAATAGTCCCTGTGCATCTGCTGATTCACTTTGCTGGCGATACCGGTAGAGCTTCCGATTTTTTTATACCCATTGCTTGCGTGCCAGGTCTGGATAAAGGTCTGCCCCTTTCGTCTGGCAAGTTCTCCATACCCCTGCACGTTGAAGACCACGACTCTTGATGTTTTGGCAAGATAATAATACTTTAGAGATCTATATCGTACTCTCCTGATCCCGGGTTCTGTGAGATCTGCAAACTTATCCGGCTTTTTGAAAGCCCAGATGATCTCCACTCCACTTTCCTTACTGAGCCGGTCTGAGATACACCTTGGATTGCAGGAGTATTGCTTGCCGTTAAAGCTGTAAAACATGACTCTGTTCGAGTGGATCGGACAGAGGTTGAATATATTGAGAATACACCGCAATAGGAGGATGCCCCAGTACTGTGCGTAGAGTTTCAATGTTTTCATTTTACCTCGCTGTCTGTTCATATTATTTCGGGCATAACTAAATACCTCATCCAAACCGATCTCCAACTTATTTCCTTAGGGATTATAATTCATGGGATCGGAAACTCTGAGGTAACAATAATAATTCACCGCGTAATTCTATTTTAACTAATAAATCGGTTCTTCTCTATAAAAGAGAGGTTGAAAGAAGCGCCGCAATAGCCGTCCGTTTCAGGTTATTCCAGCGTTCTCCGAGATCATCCGCTCTATTTCTCTTTCATCAGTTCATCAACGATCCTGCCGAAGTTCTCACAGAACTTCGCGTTATTACTGTTGAGAACACTTGGCATCTTCGCCGCTATATTTTCATAGTCCTTGATGATCCCACCAAGTTCATTGATATCTTCCACTACAATGATATTGCCCTGTGCCTGCGATACTCTCTCACAGAATTCAAGCTGATGATTGTTGACATGCTCATCAAACTTTTTCTGTCTGGGAACAACCACAGGAATCTTGCCAATCTGCAGAGGCATTATAAAAGAACTGGGGCCTCCGTGTGTGATCACAATCCGCGCTTCATCCACATACTTGATCATATCCGGGTATGAAAAGAGCTTGCTCCATTTACAATGCCTCGGCTTGTATGTGCTGAAGCCGGTCTGGATGATCACATCTTCCGTAATCTCACCGTTCCCTTTCAGCTTATCCATATACTCAACCAGCCTGTTGAATGGCTGTTCATGAGTTCCAACAGTCACAAATATCATTGTTTCTCCAACCCTTGCTGCAGACAGTCAGAAGATGCTGCCCAGATTTATCGCCTTCGGATATACTTTCTTCATTTCCTCCCACTCGACAATGAACCGGTCTGTCACCGGATACACGATCTTACCTGTCATAGTAGGCTTGTCAATGCGGTCAAAAACCTCAATATAAATCGTCTTAGCTCCCATCATCTTTCCCAGATAAAAGAAAGGAACTGCAACTGCCGCACCCGCCGAGATGATCAGATCCGGCTTTTCTTTCTTGAGAATCCTAAGTGCTGTCTTTGTATTAAAGAGCAGTGCCTTGGCACTTCGGTTTGAAGGGAAATAGCATGGATACACTTTTTCACCTTCCAAAAGGCTTCTGGCGTCCTCCTTGTCAAAGGTAACCCAAAAGCGCTCTTTGTCTTGCCAAAAAGGCTTCAGCATATATAGATGGGTCAGGTGTCCGCCAGAGGACCCCACAAAGCAAATCTTCATAAACCGTATCAATCCTTCCGGAGATAGTAAAGGTATCCGGGGGAGTTTCCCCAGACACATTATTCTATATTATACTCCTTATATGTCTTTTCCCGCAACTATACATTAAAAACACAGAATATTTAAAGCACACTTCCGCTCTTATACAGCTTACAGTTTATAGGATTTTTTTCAAATAAGCAAACCTTAATTATCGATTGGGGCTCTTCCGAGCACATTAACGGAGCTCATCGATATATTTTCCGTCCAGAACGTCCTTGAGATACTGTCCGTACTGGTTCTTTTTCATCGTCTCATAGGTCATAAGAACGTCGTCCCGGGTAATCCATTTGTTCAGGTACGCAATTTCCTCCAGGCAGGCGATCTTGCGGTGCTGGTGCTGCTCCATGGTCTTGACAAAGTTGGTCGCGTCCACAAGGCTCTCGTGCGTTCCTGTATCGAGCCATGTAAAGCCCTGCCCCAGGAGCTCCACGTGCAGCCTTCCCTCTTCGAGGTAGATCCTGTTGAGATCTGTGATCTCATATTCGCCGCGTGCCGACGGCTTCAGTGCTTTGGCATATTCCACAACCTTCTCGTCGTAAAAATACAGGCCGGTCACGCAATAATTGCTCTTGGGATGCGCCGGTTTCTCTTCAATGCTGACGGCTTTGCCATGCTGATCGAATTCCACGATGCCAAACCGTTCCGGATCGTCCACATAGTATCCGAAGATCGTTGCGCCATTTCCTTCCTGCGCGTTCTGCGCGGCTGCGCGCAATCTCTTCTTGAGTCCGTGCCCGGCAAAAATATTGTCGCCAAGCACCATCGCTACGGCGTCGCCCCCGATGAACTCCTCACCGATCACAAACGCCTGGGCAAGTCCGTCGGGACTGGGCTGCGCCTTGTAGGAAAGATGGATCCCGAACTGGTGCCCGTTTCCTAACAGGAGTTCAAATCGAGGCAGATCCTGCGGCGTCGAGATAATCAAAATATCACGAATTCCCGCATTCATTAAGACAGAAAGCGGATAATAGATCATCGGTTTATCATAAATGGGAAGCAGCTGCTTGGATGTCACCATCGTGAGCGGATATAGTCTTGTGCCGGAGCCGCCGGCCAGTACAATGCCTTTCATAATGCCCTCCTGTTATTCTTCAAGGTCCTTACCAATTATTATAGAAAATCCTTGTTTGTAAGGCAAGACGGAGCATTCCCATACATGCATGAAAGCATCTGTCCGGCGCACACAGGGGCTCCGGACAGATGCTTTTACGTTCTTAGAAGGAATAATCCTTTTCAATTCCATACTTTTTAATATGTCTCCAGAGCGTGGTCTTACTGATTCCCAGCTCTGCCGCCACTTTTTCCCGATTTCCGTTATGTTTCTTTAAAAGCTCTGCGATCCGCACCGCTTCTTTGTCCTTATACAGGACCACTTTTTCCGTTCCGGGGAGAAGATCCGGAAGGATCTGTTCCACCTGCTTGCGGATAAAGGCCTCGTCGATACTGCGCTGCTCTGTGAGAAGAATGATCCTCTCGCAGACACTGGACATCTGTTCCAGATTGCCGGGCCACTCATACTCCTGTACAAATTTGAGCGCTCCCTGCGTCAGATTGACATACCGCTTGTATTCTTTCTGCCACTGATCGATATAATGGCGAAACCAGTGCAGCGCGTATTCTTTCTGATGCCTGATCGGGGGGATCTCGATGCTGAGTGTGCTGAGCGCGTAGTAGAGGTCCTGCCTGAACTCGCCCTTCTCTATTTTGGCAATCAGATTGACGGTCGTGGAGGCGATCACGCGAACCTTGGTAAAGCTCACTCTGTGGGATCCGTTATGCATGAACTTGCCGCGGATCAGATTGAGCATCTTGTACTGACTCTCTCTGGAGAGCATCTCGATATTATTGAGAAACAGGGTTCCATCTGCCGCAAGTTCCGCAAGACACGGCGGCGCGCCGGGTCTTGTGGAGTAATTGCCGAACAGCATGTCATCGAGCGTCTCCGGCATCCATGCGTCACAGTCTACAGGCACAAACGCATTGTTCTTTAAGAGGCTGGCGTTGTGGATCGCTTCCGCCATATACACGGCGCCGGCGCCCTTTTCACCGATGAGCATAACAGGCGCCTGATAACGGGCGATCTTGCGCACATACTGCTCCATCCTTTTCGTCTCTTTGCTTCCTGTGTAGAACTGTTCCACCGTAAACTTGGCGATAAATCCTCTTTGATACAGCTCCTTGTGAAGCTCTGTATCCATTTCAATGATACGGCGGCCCTCCTGGAAGGTGAGTACAGCTCCCTGGATCCTGTTGTCAATGCGGATCGGCGCAATATTGACAACAATCTCCATTTTGTGGCTGTTGACGAAAATAGAGTAGCTCTCTTTACCATCCACCAGCGCCTCGTCGAGCGCTTTCCTGCGCAGGCTCGGTATGACCTGCTGCACTCTTTTTCCAACCGGATCTCCCAGGTAGCGTTCCAGAAAATCGCCGCTGCTGCGGTTGATCCTGCGAATGATCCCGTCGTTATCCACCTGCATAATGCCTGTAAAGGTATTGTTGAGCATTACGTCGATCTCTGCATTATTGGTCTTCGAGAGCTCAATCGCATAAGAAACCCGCTCGGCCGACTCCAACGCTTCGCACAGGCTTTCTATTCCTGCCGGGATCTTATAATAAGAAAGGCCTAGCTCTGCGGCGCGTTTGCACGCAGTATCGCCTCCAATAATAGCGTCACAGCCGTCTGCAAGCGCCTCTTCAACGCCTCCTATGAGTTCATCCCTCTTCATCACAAGATACTCTTTAAGCACAATGCCAAAAAGCTCATTGTAATGATCAGTATTGCCGAACATGTTCTTATACCCAACAAGTCCGATCCTGGGACAAGTAAGCGCGATCGCATTCTTAAGCGCATAGATCACAACGCCCATTTCCTGCGTCGTGACTTTCATCTCAACCAGCGGGATCGTGACGTTCTCTCTGAGCAGCTGCGCATGAACGCCTCTGGCGATGATCAGTTCGCACCCTTTCTCTTCCAATTCTTTACCAAGCTGTACTACAGTATCTGTATGTGCATGCTCTACACAAATGATGTCAAGTGAATGGAAGGACTCCGCATATTCGAGAATCTGATTTGTCTGGACAGGATACGGAAGCAGGATTGCTGTCTTTGTCATGACTCCTCCTATTCGTTTTTCCCAATCATACAATTTCATATAGTATCTTCCTTTTTGACTATAATCAGATTCGGCCGATCGCGACACAGCACTATTGAATAAAATCCAGCGGGTAATTTCAGTAACTCCGATATATGTTCACGAATTGAAATGCGCGCGTTTCATTTATAGTAATTATTCTTTCATACCATGCCATAAAAAAGCCATTTGCATTTTGACGGTATTTTATATGCAATACTTCCAAATAAAAAAGCGGTTTACTTCCACACAAAGTAAACCGCTCTCTATAATAATAGGAAAGAATCAGCTGTATAGTAGTGTTAACCGATCAGTGCCACTGCCACGTCATTGACGTTTGTGCCGGTGGGACCGGTCATGATCAGTCCGTCCACTTCCTTGAGCGCATGATATGCGTCGTTGTCCTTAAGAACCGCAAATACATCGATTCCCTTCGCCGCAAATGCCTCCATGGTCTCCGCGTCAACATATCCGCCGGCCGCGTCGGTCGGTCCGTCCGTGCCGTCGCTTCCGACAGAGAAAACGGCCGCGCCGGGCATGCCCGCAATACCGGGTGCCGCTGCGAGGGCCAGCTCCTGGTTGCGTCCGCCAAGGCCTTTTCCTGTCAGGTGAACGACTGTCTCACCGCCTGCGATATAGGCCAGTTTCCGGCCGTCTCCTGCATGCGTTCTGAGAATTCCGGCGAGGAAACTGCCGGCCTCTCTCGCCTCGCATGTGAGCTGATCCGTGAGGAGGATCGGCTCATAGCCAAGTTCCTCACATTTGACGGCCGCTGCCGCGCAGAGTTCCCTGACACTGCCGGTGATCATGGTGGTCACATTGTCAAGGCTCTTGGGCGTCTCGTTGTCAAGAAGCGCTTTCGCCTCCTCCGAGAACCGAAGTCCATATCGGGAGACGATTTCCTTGGCCTGTGCACAGGTAGAACTGTCGGGATAGGCGGGACCGCTGGCGATCATATCGAGAGGATCTCCAATAATATCGCTCAGCACAATGCTGCGGACATGCGCAGGTGCGCAGGCCTGTGCAAATCGTCCGCCCTTGACAGCCGACAGGCGCTTGCGGATCGTGTTCATTTCCACGATGTCCGCGCCGCATGCCAGAAGCTGTTTGGTGATATCCTGCAGTTCTTCTCCGCTCACAAGCGGCTGCTCAAAGAGCGCGCTGCCGCCGCCGGACAGAAGGAACAGGACTGTATCATCCGCCGTGAGATCCTTTACAAGGTCGAGCGCCGCCGCCGTTGCTTTAAAGCTGTTCTCGTCCGGAACCGGATGGCCCGCCTCATAACAGGCAACGCCGGGAATCTCTCCCATTACGTGCTCATACTTGGTCACAACGACGCCGCCGTCCACGCTGCCTACGGTGTCGACTGCTGCCTTCGCCATCTGCCACGCCGCTTTTCCAGCCGCCACAAGAAGTGTTCTGCCCTTTCCGGGCTTATAGTCTTTTAATGCTCTCTGGACCGCTTCGTCCGGCAGGACAGCCTGCAGGCTCGCCTTGACGATCGCGTCCGCATTCTTACGTGTATTCATATCCATACGCACCCTCATTTCTTATTGCACAAATCGTCCGTCCTGACGATCTGGTATGAACGGTTTCCATCAGCGCACAAGGCAAGGCTTCTTGTGATCATAGACCCAGTTCGGGATCAGATACTGCATTGCTTTGGCGTCGTCACGATCATGGGTGGGCAGACTGTTATAAAGTCTGTTGGCCTCCCAAACACGTTCCATATTCAGATGTACGCCAAGACCCGGTGCATCCGGAACCTGCAGTTTTCCGCCGATGATCTGCGGTGCGTCGTCGAGGAGGTTCTGTCCATCCTGCCAGATCCAGTGGGTATCCAAAGGTGCCGGATCGCCGACCGCTGCCGCGCCGACCTGTGCAAAAGCAGCAAGTGTAATATCAAAGTGGTTGTTGGAGTGTACGCCCCAGGTAAGACCCCAGGAATGAAGCAGCTGCGACATACGGATTGCGCCGTCAAAGCCCCAAAAATGAGGATCGGCCAAAATAATGTCACAGGCGTTCAGGCTCACAGTGTGATAGAACTGCCGCCAGTCGGTCGCGATCATATTGGTAGCGACCTGGAACTGCGTGGCGTTCTTGAACTCACGCATGATCTCTCTGCTGGAATAGCCCGCCTCCGGCCCGCAAGGATCTTCCATATAGGTGATGATCCCGTGCATATCCTTGCAAAGTTCAATGGACTCGGCAAGACTCCACGCTCCGTTGGGATCAATATTAACCCTCGCCTCCGGGAAACGCTTCTTGAGTGCCTTCATGGCTTCCATCTCTTCCTCGCCTCTGAGCACGCCGCCCTTGAGCTTGAAATTGGAGAATCCGTATTTTTCTTTGACCGCTTCTGCCTCTTCCACGATCCGCGCCGGCGTCAGGATCTCCTCGCGCCGCAGCCTGAACCAGGGATCGCTGCTGTCAGACTCATCCAGATACTGCATGTCGCCTGCCGGCACTTTGTGTCTGTCAGAGACATAGAAAAGATAGCCGAGCATCTCTACTTCTTTTCTCTGCTGACCTTCGCCCATCAGATCGCACATAGGAACGCCCAGGAACTGTCCGAACAGATCCATCATAGCGCACTCTATGGCCCATTCACTCTTTACAACATATTTGAGCTTGCTGATATCCAGCGTCTGGATGCCTTCGCCATCGTCATCTGCGGCTGGATTTGCCAGCTTATGGATTTTCTGCAGCACTTTTCTGTATTGGGAAATCTGCTGTCCCTCAACCAGAGGTTTCATCGCGTTCAGGCAGTCACAGGTATAATCGCCGCCGTGAATCTCGCCGACGCCCGTATGGCCCGCCGAATCCTCCAGAATGACCAGGTTTCTCGTAAATACAGGCGCATGCGCGCCGGACAGCGTCATCAGCATACTGTCATATCCCGCAACGGGAACTACTGTCATCTTGGTAATGACCGGTGTCGTAGTAAATGCACTCATCGTCAGCTCCCTTCTCGATTATAATCGATACCTAATAAGGCAGCCGGCTGCTCAATGCTTCAGCCGGCTGTGCCTAATTACAATCAGAATTTCTTCAAGGCAGATTTCTTATCTCACCATGCAAGGGCGCTTGGGGTCAAACGTCCAGCCGGGGATCAGATACTGCATGCCCTTTGCGTCATCACGCGCGCCGAGGCAGTTCTCGATATAAAGTTTATTTGCTTTCATGATCTGGTCGCGGTCGATCTCAATGCCAAGGCCGCCCTTCTTGGGAAGATCGATGCAGCCGTCGACGATCTGCATGGGTTCCTTGGTCAGGCGCTCACGGCCTTCCTGCCAGATCCAGTGGGTGTCGATTCCGTTGAGCTTGCCGGGTACCGCCGCAGCGCACTGTACAACCATGGCAAGGCTGATGTCAAAGTGGTTATTGGAGTGGCATCCCCACATCAGGCCGAAGTCATTGCAGAGCTGGCCGACGCGAACGGAACCGTTCATGGTCCAGAAATGAGGATCTGCCAGAGGAATATCTACGCTGTTGAGAGCGATGCAGTGCGCCATCTCTCTCCAGTCTGTGTCAATCATGTTGGTAGCGGTAGGCATACCGGAACCACGCTTGAACTCAGCCATGATCTCACGGCCGGAGAAACGGCCTTCTGCGCCGCAAGGGTCCTCGCAGTACGCCAGGATCTTCTTGAATTCAGGAGCGAGCTCCAGCGCCTTGGAAAGAGACCAGCATCCGTTGGGATCCAGGTCTACGCGTGCATTCGGGAATGCTTCCTTGATCGCGCGGACTGCTTCCAGTTCCTGCTCGGGCTCCAGAACGCCGCCCTTGAGCTTGAAGTCCTCAAATCCATACTTCTCATAGGTTGCCTTGGCAAGCGCTACGATCGCTTCAGGCGTCATCGCCTCCTCGTGGCGAAGTCTGTACCAGTCGCAATCTGCATCCGGCTCTTCCTCGTAAGGAAGATCGGTCTTCTTGCGGTCTCCAATATAGAACAGATAAGAGAGGAAGCGCACGCGCTCTCTCTGGATACCGTCGCCCATAAGCGCTGCTGCGGGAACGTCCAGGAACTTGCCCAGAAGGTCCAGAAGCGGCGCCTCAATCGCGGTCACTACATGTACGCCTGTACGAAGGTCAAACGTCTGCAGGCCGCGGACATCGTCCTTGATGTTCTCATTGAGCCAATTTCTAACCTTTGTCAGAGTCTGCTTGTAATCGCCGATGCTGCTTCCGATGACCAGGTGCTCCACCGCTTCGAGCGCTGCTGTGATCTTCTGGCCGCCGGGCACTTCGCCTACGCCTTCCGCGCCGGTGGAATCGGTCAGGATCACGATATTTCTGGTAAAATACGGTGCATGCGCGCCGGAAAGATTCAGTTCCATACAGTCATGGCCGGCTACAGGATACACTTCCATCTTGGTAATAACAGGTACCATTCCATTACCTCCGTTTATACATTGCAGCCCTCTTCCCCAAGAAGAGGGCTGCTGTGTGTTCGATCCGAATATGCGATTATCTGCCGATCTTGATATCTGTCAGGTACTCATAGTACTGTGCGATCGCGCTGTGATCCTTCTGGCCGCCTTCGTGGCTGTGCATCCACTGCAGGATCTCCTGGACTGCTGCCGTCATGGGAACGGGCGCGCCTACGCTGTGTGCGCAGTCAAGGGCATTGTTGAGGTCCTTGATGTGCAGGTCGATCTTGAAGCCGGGCTTGTCGTTGCCGGCGATCATCATCGGTCCCTTGGCATCCATAACGGTGGAGCCTGCCAGACCGCCTCTGATTGCCTCGAAAACGAGCTGGGGATCTACGCCAGCTTTCTGCGCCATTGTGAATGCTTCTGCTACTGCCTGGATGTTGCATGCGACAATGATCTGGTTGGCGAGCTTTGTGGTATTACCTGCGCCGACTTCGCCGCAGCGAACGATGGAAGCGCCCATGGTCTCCAGAAGGGGTTTGAACTTGTCAAACACTTCCTGCTTGCCGCCTACCATGAAGGAAAGGGTTCCGTCGATGGCCTTGGGCTCGCCGCCGGATACAGGCGCGTCGAGCATCTCGATGCCCTTCTTGGCCAGCTCGGCCGCTACTTCCTTACTTGCAACGGGGTTGATGGAGCTCATGTCGATGAAGACCTGACCTTCTTTCATGTAGTTGGCAACGCCGTTTGCGCCGAGCATGACAGACTTCACGTGAGGGGAGTTAGGAAGCATGGTCATGACTACGTCGCAAGTCTCACCGATTTCTTTGTTGGTCGCCTGCTTAGCGCCGCAGGAAACAACGTCATCGACTGCAGCCTGGTTGAGATCGCTGACAAGCAGATCTGTATAGCCTCCCTTCAGGATATTCTTTGCCATGGGTCTTCCCATAATTCCAAGTCCGATTAATCCGATTTTCAATGTTTTGTCCTCCTTAATGAAAAATTGTCAATACTACTAGCTTCAAAGCAGTCCCGCTGTTTCCATCGCTTTTCTGATCTTATCGAGCACCGGGCCTTCCGCTGTGGGAAGGTTGGGAAGATAAGGATCGCCGACGTTCTGCCCGCGCAGATTTGCCATATCCTTGGCAGCGACCGGGAAGGACGCGCCGTCCATGGAAAGGCGGACAGGATTGAGTTTGAACTGTGCTTCGAGTGAGCCTTTGATATCGCCGGCCACAAATTTCTCGTATACGTCTCCGATGAGTCCCGGCATAAAGTTGCCGGCCGTGCAGACGCCGCCTACAGCGCCGACGCACATGGATGCATAGAGAAGCGTGTCCTTGCCGCCAAAGACTTTAAAGTTCACGTCACGGTTGCGTCTTACGCACTCCTCTGTGAGTGTGATATCACCGGATGTATCCTTCATTCCGACGATATTGGGAACTGTGTGGGCCAGGCGGCAGATCATGTCTGCGGTTACGCCGTAGCCAACGCGTCCCGGATTGTTGTAGATGAGTACCGGTGTGTCCGGAATTGCCTCTGCAATGGTCTTGAAGTGAGTGTACAGTTCCTCTGCAGTGGGCTTTAAGAACATAGGCTGGAGAATGGATACGCATGCAGCGCCATTTGCAACGGCCATCTTGGCCAGGCGCACACACTTGCGCGTATTAATTGCTCCGATGCCAAAATACACAGGTACGCGACCGGCTGCCTGATCTACCATGATCTTGAGCCCGCGCTCCATCTCATCCTCTTCAATCTGGTAGAATTCGCCATTTGATCCAAACGCCAGGATGCCGTGCATTCCGCCGTTTATGACAAATTCCACCTGCCTGCGCATTCCCTCTTCGTCAATCTTTTCTTCTTTATCGATTACTGTGATGATCGGAACCACAACTCCCTTAATAAAATCCGTATTCATCATGTATCTCCTTTCATATCAGAGTCCACACCAGATCCAGCACTTTTTCCAGTTCAGGCATCGGATTCCAATCAATCATTTGCTTTGTCACTTCGCTCCTCGCGCTGAAACTTGCTGCCAGGAAGCGGTCCTTTAGAAATACGTCGACTGTATCCCCGTCGACCCGCATGGAGAGACTGCCTGTCGTATAGTCCTCCAGCTTATCTAACTGTCTGTAGAAGCGCTCCGGCATCCCTGTGCCGTTTGCTGCTTCTTCATCAGTAATATTCCCTATATTCTCTTTTTCATTTTGTTCTGCAAGGCTTCGGAATTTACCGTCCTTGACAGTAAAGTGATAGTTCGTCTTCTCCGGCAGCACGATGTGAATCCAGTTGCCACAAAGTATCTCAGCGCTGATCCTGGTCCCCTCCTGGTGATGTGCAATCGTCACATCACAGCTGGTGACCTTCATCTTCTTGCTTTCCTTGCCGACATAGCCTGCCACCCCGGTAAAGAGGTTGATCGCCCCGCTCTTGTCCATCACCGGAACAAGCGCCGCGTCGCGGATCACATCTTCGCTCATCAGCTCCTTCCCCTTCATCACTACCTGATCCGTGTGAAGGAGCTGTCCGATCGTTGCACGTATATTTTCTTCGACAGCGTGATTTGCATAATCTTTCTGCATCTTTCGAAAGACAAAGAGCTGGATGAATACCGTCGCTGCAATGATGATCAGTGTCAGCCAGAACTTTCTGAGGGCTGACACAAGGATGACGCAGATCACCATAGCGATCATGAAATACGCTGTATACCGGATTCTGTCAAATTCTTTCTTTAATTTCACAGCCGCTTCTTGTGAATCGTATTTCATACAGTATCGTTCCCTCTATGATCTTCTCGATTGTATGCATCCGACCAGAATCTCACTCTGTCAGAGGAAATGGATATTTGAAATCCACTTCAATGCCCGCTCATGAACTGCAGCCGCTTTTAAGCTGTTCAGACCAAAAGCATCAGAATCGGTGCCGTAAACAGTGACAACACGGTTGTTGAAACAACGAGCCTGGAGGCAAATTCCTCATCGGCTCCATATTTTGCCGCAAGCAGAGCCGATGTACTGCCCGCCGGCATTCCCGTCATTACGATAGATACGCCGGTCGTCAGCTCGTCAAAGCCCATAAGCCTCGCCATTCCAAGTGCCATGATCGGCAGCAGGATCAAGCGAATGATGGAAAAGTAAAAGATGACCGGTTCGAATAACCCCTTCCAGTCCACTCCCACGAGCATGGTCCCAATGATCATCATAGAGAGAGGCGATGTGATACCGCCGATCTTACTGATTCCGGTATCCAGAAATCCGGGAACCGGTATATCCAGTATCCTGCGGATCATGCCCAGATAGACCGTGATGATGCAGGGATTGAGCAGAATGTTTTTGTATTGGGTCTTTCTGTCTGATTGGGTGAAGATGGACATTCCGGCTGTCCACATCATGATCCTGTTGGGGATCACATAAATCGATGCGAACAGTAGTCCAACATCTCCGAACACCGACTGCACTAGTGGAAGGCCAAGAAATCCGGAGTTATTCACCAGCGTGGCATAGCGGAGAATACTGCCTTTATTTTCAGGCCAATGTCTGTATGCAAACCTACCAATGATCAGCGCGATCAGCGAAACGCAAACAGATGCGATAAATACCATCGCTGTCTGCCGAAGGATCACCGGCGTAAGCGTCTGGCCAAAGGATTCAAAGATCATACATGGAAGTGTGACCTTGAGGATCAGATCGATCAGCTTGACCTTGGTCTCGTCATCGATCAGCCCCTTTTTTCTGCAGTACATTCCACAAACGATGTAGATCAGTAGGATCAGCTGGGACTGCAGCATATTCATTAAACCGTCCATAGATGCTCCTTTTGATCTCTTATCTCCTGTCTTGTTCCCGCTTCTTCAGGAAAAAAAGGTCGGACCAGGGAGCCGGAGGAATTGTACGGGAACACCGGCTCCCCCTGACCGTGATCGGTCAGACACTACACATTAAACGCGAAGTATGGTCCTCAGGGGTAGGAAAATAACAGAGTGACGAATTACTTTACAGAATCAGCAATACTCTGGAAGTACTCTTTGTATGCCTTATCATTTGCCTCGGAATCAGCTGCGCTCAGATAATAAGGCATCATCTCAACGTTCTTGATTGCCTCAAGGCAAGCATCCTGGGACTCCATCTCCTGCACGATCCACTCATACCATGCGATGACCTCATCGGGGGTCTCCTTGGGGAAGTAGAAGGAGAAGTCGCAGTCAGGATATACAAGGTCGATGCCCTGCTCTTTCAGGGTCGGGATATCAGCGATGAGCTCATATCTCTCCTCTGTGGGAGCGCCGATGCATGCAAACTGACCGGACTCAAGGTAATCCTTGCAGTTGATATAAGCGCCGGGCATAAGGTCAACCTGCTCGGAAAGCATAGCTGTGATCTTATCTGCGTTGGAACCTACGTCAACGAGGTCAAGGTCGATGCCTGCAAGGTTCTCAAAAGCAAGGAGCTCATAATAGGTGTAAGCACCAACCTCGGTGCAGGCCTTAAGCTGGCCGGGAGCAGCCTTAGCAGCTTCGATGAAAGCGTTGAGGTCTGCATACTTGTTGGGGTTGACATACAGCTGCTGTGCGGGATCCTTTGCGAAGGTGGGGCCCAGCTTGAATGCTGTATAGTCATAATCTGTAACGCCGGCTACGTTGGCAACGTTTACAAGGTTGTGGCCATAGAGAACAGTCAGTCCGTCGGGAGCTGCAGACAGAACCTGGTTAGCTGCTACGGAACCTGCTGCGCCGTTTGCATTGACAACGATGAAGTCAACGCCGGAGATCTCTTTTGCATACTGTGCAAATACACGTGCGGAAAGGTCTGTATTTCCGCCTGCACCTGCAGGAACTACGATGGAAACGGTTCCGGTGGGTGCCCAGCCTGTGGGAGCCTCTGTGGAAGCTGCTGCGTCGCCTTCTGCTGCGGGCTCTTCTGCTGTCTCTTCAGCTGCTTCTGCTGCGGGCTCTTCTGCCGGAGCGCTGCTGGATGCGGAACTGCCGCCGCATGCGGCAAGACCCAGTACCATGGAGCATGCCAGTGCAAGTGCTACTACTTTCTTTTTCATAATTACCTCTCTTTCTGAATTTACTCTCCGCTGTTTTGCTAGATAATGTGGAGTGTATTTTCAAGGCCCAGCTGCATCGGCTGCGGCCCAGGTTGCCGGCAGGACCTTCCCCTGCCTGTATATCAGGCCTTCCCCCTGAAGAAGGCTAATACTCTTTGTTCGTCAATGGGATTGACGGCTGTGGGTTACACATAAACCATTACTCTCTTATAAAGGCTCTTATAAAGAATCAGTCCTGGGGCTCCTTCTTGGTGCCTTTGATCTCTTTATAGACAGACCAGATCAGAACGCCGCATGCGATGAACCAGAATACGTCGAAGATCGGTCTTGTAAAGAAAGCACCGAAGGACTTGTAGGACATGATGCCTCGACGGAGGTAGGTCTCTGTCATATTTCCGACCAGGAAGCAGAGAACGAAAGGTGTCGTGGCAAGTCCGAACTTGTGATACAGGTATCCGATCACGCCGAACAGTACGATGGCCTGTGCGTCGAATACACGGTTGTTGGTTGCGTATGCGCCTACTGCGCAGAGAACCAGGATCAGAGGCAGCAGGATGTGCTTCGGAACCTTGAGGACCTGTACAAAGCCCTTGATGCAGGTCCACTCTACAAGAAGCATGATCAGGTCGCAGACCATGCATGCTGCGAAGATGCCGTATACGACATCCGCGTTCTTGACAAAGAGGAGGGGTCCTGCGGACAGACCGTGGATCAGGAATCCGCCGAGCATCATAGCGGTAACGCCGTCACCGGGGATACCCAGAACCAGCAGCGGGATCATCGCACCACCGATGGTCGCATTGTTCGCGCATTCTGTTGCGACGATACCTTCCGGTTCGCCCTGACCAAAGGTCTCAGGATGCTTGGACATGTTCTTAGCTGTTACATAAGCCAACATACCGGATGTGGATCCGCCGATACCGGGCAGAATACCGATGCCGGTACCGATGATTGCCGCGCGCAGTGCGCCGGGAAGCCAGCCGATGAATTCCTTCATGGAGAAGCCGAATCCCTTGACCTTGGTGACCGGGATGGTCTGAATGCCCTTGGCGTTCATCGACTCTGCCGATTTGAGGATATCCGCTACGGCGAAGATACCGATCAGGGTACTGAGCTGGTTGAAGCCTGCCATCAGCTCGGTGCTGCCGAATGTGAAACGAGGCGTACCATCGATGGGAGCCATACCGACCATCGCGAATACGAGACCAAGCATACCGGCCAGCAGTCCTTTGATCATCTTGCCCGAAGAAAGGATCGCAACCATGGTCAGTGCGAAGAAGCAGATACCAAAGTTCTCAACGGGAGTGAACTTCAGTGCCACGTCTGCAAGCATCGGTGCAAAGAAGGACAGGATGAAGAAAGAAAACAGGGATCCCAGGAAGGAGAACACGATACCGATACCAAGTGCTCTCATTGCCTCGCCCTTCTGGGCCATGGGATAACCATCAAATGTAGTTGCGATCGAAGATGCCGTACCGGGCATGTTCAAGAGGATCGCGGAGATCAGACCACCGGAGATACCGCCGATGTAGACGGCAACCAGGGTATTCATACCAAGACTTGCTTCCATACTGAAAGTCAGGGGAAGCATCAATGCAACCGCCATGGAAGCGGAAAGGCCGGGAATCGAGCCGAACACGATACCGATTGCTACGCCTGCCACCATGAAGAGGAGGGACTTAGGAGAACAAACCGCTATCAGGGCTGCTCCGAGTTGTGCTAATGCGCCCATATATTACCTCCTTATCCTTAAAGCGGGAGTATTCCTGCCGGAAGAACGATCTTGAAACCGATTCGGAACAGGTAATACACGATTAATGTGAACACGACGTCGATGATCAGATACATAATCATGTCTTTCTTGGTCCTGTGACTGTCAGGAGCAAGGACATAAATCTGGCAGAACAGATACACCAGTGTACAAATAATGAATCCGATCGGCTTAAGAAGAAATACATAGAGGAGTGCCAGAATCAGGCTGAGCAACACGCGCTTGTAATCGCTCTCGTCTTTTCCGACCTCCTTATCAGGATTCTTCCTAAGCTCCTGAACTGCCTGCACCAGCAGGATGATCGATAGAACCAGGATCAGAGTGCCTACGACTGTGGGCATGAAATCCGGTCCTATATCCATGACCTGTGACTTGGGAAGCATGCGGGCCGCTATGATCAGTGCAAGACCAAGCACTGCATATACGATTCCAACTATGATGTCCCCGTACTTTTTGATGAACATATGGTTCCCCCTTTCCTTGACCAGCACCCGCTGATCGTATTGCGTTTTATCTTCAAATCTCTGCCCGAACGAGCCTGATTGCGGATGCATCACACTGTGGTTTTCCTTAGACGCGCTGCATCTGCTCTGTTCCGATCAGGTGATCGGCGCGGGATTGAAAATACAAAGGTCATTCGCGAATCCGTACTGCTCGGTATAAGGCTTCTTCACGCCACTCGCGATATCCAGAAGGTAGTCATACAGTTCGTGTCCCTGTTCAGCAATCGTCTTATCTCCCACTGCTGCAGGTCCTGCATTGAAATCGATAATGTCCGGCCACTGCTCCTTCATCTCGTTTCTGGAACAGAGCTTGACGACCGGTGCTGCTGCGAGCCCGTAAGGCGTTCCTCTTCCCGTCATGAATACCTGAAGTCCGATACCGGAAGCCAGCTGGGAAGGTCCGCAAACAATATCGGACGCCGGTGTCGCCGCAAAGATCTCGCCGTGCTTGGTCGGTCTCTCACCGGGTGAAAGGACTTCCACGATCGGAGAAGAACCGGATTTGGCAATGGATCCTATGGATTTTTCGATGATATTGGAAAGGCCGCCCTTCTTATTGCCGGGTGTCGTATTCGCGCCTCTGTCAACGCCTCCTGCGCGGAGATAGTTGTCATACCAGCGCATTTCTTCGACCAGTCTCTTTCCGACTTCTTCGTTCACGCAGCGCTCAGCGATGTACTGCACGCCGTCTCGCACTTCCGTCACTTCCGAGAACATGACCGTGCCACCCGCCGAGACCAGAAGGTCTGCCGCATATCCCGCTGTCGGGTTGGCGGTGATTCCAGAAAACGCATCCGAGCCGCCGCACTGCATGCCGACCACCAGATCGGATACGGGAAGTTCCTCTCTTCTTCTCTCATTGAGGATCTTCAGCTTCTTCTCGGCCATTTCCAAGATGGCATTCATCATGGCCTCATAGCCTTTGTGCTCCTGCAGAACGATGACATTCTCAGGTGTATTGAGCTCCGGCCACCACTCACAGAAACGGTCCACGGTAAATTTCTCGCATCCAAGCGCCACCAGCATGAACTGTCCGCCAAAGTTGGGGTGCATAGCTATATTTCTGATGATCCGCTGCGGCACCTTAGCTTCCGGTGCGTCGATGGCCACGCCGCATCCGTAGGGGTGATTGACCGCAATGATGTCATCGACGTTGGGATACTTGGGAAGGATTTCCTGCTTGATCCTGCGGATCGCAACGTTCAGAACACCTGTCACACACTGCACGGTTGTATTGATTGCCAAAATATTGCGGGTGCCGGCAGGACAGAGCACACCGGCTCTTGCAGCCGCCTTCTCATCTCCTGCATCCACCGCATCCCTCAGAGGATTCCGATAGCCCATCCAAGTGGTCCTCTGCGGCTTGGGAAGATCAGTCACAATGTTTTGCATAAAGCGAAGCGAATCCAGATCCGGCGCCGGCGCCATGACCAGATTCTTCTCATTGATCCAGCCGCCAAGCGGAATCTCTTCGCTGACATGTCCCAGGAGCACTCCGTAACGATAGACCGGATCTCCCTCTTTCATTTCCTTGAGCGCGATCTTGTGCGCCTGCGGAATATCCACAGCCGTAACAACGCCGGGCAGCACTTCCGTTCCCTTCTGCAGGTCGTAGATCGCTACAGCAACATTGTCCTTTTCACTGATTTTGATGCAGAGTCGTTTATCCATGGAAACCCTCCGTCCGGTTTATATGTGATCGAAATAATGAACAAAATTCAATCCCGTTTTACGTTGCCTTTTGTGAATTCTTTCTGTAACTGTATGGTGCTAGGATAGCATCGAGGGAAAAATTGTACTATTTCCAAAACAACTAAAATAAAAACCCCGATTTTTCACTATTTGATAATCGTTCAAATAGTGAAATCGGGGTTTCAGATTCCATTTCAATATTTACATGTATTTTTCTAGATTTATTGTTGTATCGAGTTAAAGTAGCCTATCTTGTGACTATGATCGTTCTTTATCCAAACAGACAATAGACCAAGAGAACCAGCACCACATAGATCGCACACGGTAAAATGTTCATCGAGATGATCTTACCCTCGTTGCCAACCGCATCCGTTGTGGAAGAAACGGCGACAACATTGTGGATGCAGATCATATTTCCAATCGCACCACCCGCCATCTGCAGCGCGATCATGGAAGCTGCCGGGAAGCCCAGGATCATGGCTGTCTGGAATTCCAGAGGTCCGAACATGACGCCGGATACTGTACAGGATCCCGATACAAACGCGCCGAATACGCCGAGCGGCGGCACGATGAAGGGGAATGCTTTTCCAATGCTGGCGACGATCGTTGTACTGATCTGGGTGATCATTCCCTCGAGGCCGGAGTGATTGAGGCCGGAACCGAGCATGATCTGCACCATTGCAATGCCGCTCACGAGCGCCATCGCGATCGTAAGGACCTGCTTGCCGGTTGCGCCAAAAACGTGCTCGACATCTTCTTTACTGAGGTTCCTGCGACTTGCGAGCATGGTGCCGATCGCGACAAGGATGAAAGGCGTAAGGCCCGGATTGTAAATCAGTGCGAAATCGTAATTGAGTCCTTCTACGCCCAGAATATTCTTCAGATGGATCGCTACCGAATTGAGCCAGGCGCGCAGACCGAAGGCGGGAATTCTGGTCAGAAGAAGGGCGGCCGCGATCACAAGATAAGGAAGCCACGCCTTGAGCAGTTTCCTGCGGCTGACAGATCCGAAGATCTCTTTGGGCATGATCACTTCGTCGTGCTCGATATCATAGAAGTACCATACGTGTCTGGGCACAAAGACCTTCTTGCGGGCCGCGATCACAGTTACGACCAGTCCGATGCAGGCGCTGATGATGGATGCAAACTCAGGGCCGAGATAGGTGCCGAGGAAATAATACGGGATCACAAAGCTGCAGGAAGCCAGCAGACAAAAAGGGATCATTTCCACAATGCTCTTCACTCTTCTGCCGGTGGAGTAAAACATCACGAGTGTCACGACCAAAAGGATCGGAACGATAAAGCCGGCAAGTCCCAGATACAGGACTGTCTTGTGTGTCACTTCCGCCGTGAACTGGTCTAACGGAATGCCAAGCTGATCCGCGACCGCACTGGAGAGATTGGTCATATTGGTCAGCATCGGTGTGCCTACCGCTGCGAAGGGAACCGGCGTACTATTCGAGATCAATGCGACGGAGCATGCAGCCACAGGCGGGAAACCAAGACCTACCAGCAGAGGCGCCGCAAGGGCAGCCGGGGTCCCATAGCCCGCCGCGCCTTCGATGAAAGCACCAAACATATAGGCAATAATGATCGCCTGGATACGCGGGTCCGGGGTGATCCTCTGAAAGCCCTCGTTGATGACCTGCATGATGCCGGTCTGTTTGAGCGTATTCAGAAGAAGGATCGCGCCGCTGATGATGAGCAGCAGATCCAGGGATTTGAGCATGCCGTAAATGAAATAGGCGAATACGGTATGAACATCCATTTTCCACACGGTCAGCACCAGTAAAACTGTGACGCCCAGGGAGATGATCAGCGATTTGCCCGAGGAGAACTTAAAGCCCACCATCAAGACGAGCGCTGTCAGAAATGGAATTGCTGCCAGTAACGCGTAAAACATAGAACATATCCTCCAATTATCATAATGTCGTTTGATTAATCACACGATTGCGTTCTCCACTTAGTGATTAATCCACACATGTGGTATTATGGTTCATCTCGTCAGCGAACTCAATTGCCAGTTTGACTGCCACTGGGGATAATTCCACAGTTCTATGCGATTTGGGGCGCATATTCTGCTCTGCCTTTCTCCTTTTCCGTGTCTATATCCATCAAAAAGACCGCCGCACGTTTCCGTGCGGCGGTCTCTCGCCATGTGCAGGATCACCCTGCATGCATCATTATGCGAAAAGTTCTGTTTTTAATCCGCAAGGGATCAGTCCATCGTACCTGCTTTTCTCTTCTTGTAGTTGCTAAAGAACTTGGCAAGAAGGGCCAGGCAGATCACTGCAACGATTGCATCGACTGCATACATCATGACTTTCCACTTAGCCATACCTTCGTTGAGGTTTGCGGGATCATATGCACGGCTGTTGGCAACAACATAGAGAATGTTCTTGGCTGCTTCGCGCATAGCCTTCTGGCCGCCGTTGGTGTCGCGGAATCTGACATCGTTGGTCTCTGTAGGATAGTTAACCAGCATCAGATCCGTGCCGTTACGGATTGCCTGGTCAGCGCTCATGTAACCGTAAACGCCGAAGTAATCGGTCTCAACAAAACCTCTGAAGCCCCACTCATCGCGAAGGACCGTCTTGCACAGGGATGCGCTGCCGCCTGCCCAGCGGTTGCCGATGTAGTTGAAGGAGGACATTACTGCAAGGCAGTCCGCGTCCTTGACGCACTTCTCGAAAGGCTTGAGATAGATCTCACGGATTGCCTGCTCATTGGACCATGTGCAGACCATGTCGCAGCGGTTGCCTTCCTGATCGTTCAGTGCAAAGTGCTTCATGTAGGCGTATACGCCGTTGTCCTGGGAACCCTTGACCGCATTGGATGCGATATAGCCGGACAGAACCGGATCTTCGGAGTAGTACTCGAAGTTACGTCCTGCGAAGGCCGTTCTGTGGTTGTTCATAGCCGGTGCATACCAGCCGGATACATCCATCTCGTTAGCCATCTTGCCGATGCTGTCGCCGAACTGATATGCCAGATCCTTGTTCCATGTAGCAGCAATGGTAACGCCTACAGGGAAGCCGATGGAACCGACGCCGGTGAAGTTGTTGTTGATGGAAGCAGGGCCGTCGCAGTCATTGGTGCGAACCTTGCCGATGCTGTCGACAGAGTTGGTCTGATATCCGCCGAGGGAAATGACCGCGTTCATGTCGTCGAGGCTCATCTGATCCATGAGCTGGTCCCACTTGGGATCATCCTTGTCAAGACCGCGCATATCGACAAGCTTAAGGCCGTTGGAAGCGCCAGTCGTAATCGCTTCCGCATTGGGATCTTCATCCGCTGCCGTCGCTTCCGCCGTCAGATAGTTGCTGATGTTGTAGAAGGTTGCCTTTGCGTCTGCAGGCATCTCATAGCTTGCAGGTTCAGCCACAGCTGTCGCATAGTTGGCGAATCCATCCGCACGGGACAGATATTCCACTTCGCCTGCTGCGTAATCAAACTGGTTGGTCGCTGTGATCAGATCGCTTTCGCGCTTGTTGTCGCCGTTATAGGTCTCTGTTGCAGCTACCGTAAAGGTCTTGGAATCGATCTTGTTGTGAGAATCCGTGTTGATCGAGATCTCATAATCGCCAGCCTCAAGAACATAGCCCTTGGCATTCTTGTAGTCATAGGACATCAGCTCTTCCTTGCTGATCTCAATATTGACAGTCTCGGAAGCGCCGGGCTCCAGCATGCCGGTCTTCTCGAACTGTACCAGGTTTGCGGAAGCCTTCTCAATGCCGCCGTTGGTGTAAGGCGGATTGGAGTATACTTCGACGACGTCCTTACCTGATACGCTGCCGGTATTGGTGACGTCAACTGTGAAGGAGATGGAATCGCCGTTGTCGGTGATCTCGCTCATCTTCTGTGTGAAGGTCGTATAAGACAGACCATATCCGAAAGGATACTGTACGAAGCTGTCATAGTCGAGGAAGCCTTCTGCGGCTGCTGTCTCATAGAAACGATAGCCGACATAGATGCCTTCTACATAGTTTACGAAAGAAGGAACTGCTGTGGACTCTGTGCCGGTGAAGCCAACGGAAGTGTACTCGAACTCACTCATATTGGTGTAGTTGAAGTCACCGAAGTTGCTCCACCAGGGGGTCTCTTTGAGATTATAGACCAGTGTATCCACGGTCTTCGCGGAAGGATTGACCTTACCGGAAACGACTTCGCCAAGTGCAGTCATGCCGATGTGTCCGCCGGGAGCTGCCCAGATGAGGCCCTTGATCTGCGGATACTGCTCAACGAAACCAAACTCGAATGCGTTGGAGCCGTTGTAAACGACGATGACATTGTCAAAATTGGAGCAGACCAACTCGATCATTTCTCTCTCGCGGTTGTCCAGCTGCAGATAGTGATCGCCTTCGTTCCAGTCGTTGCCCTCGTTGAGGGTATCGTCATACGTCGCTGCTCTGTAGGTTGTGCCGTCCTGATAGGTGCCGTCGATGATCGCCTGTACGTCCGTGGGAAGGTCTGCGCCTTCTCCGCCGGGACGGGAGATTACGACCATAGCGGTGTCGGAGAATGCCTTCGCATTCGCCATCATGTCATCGGTGTACGCGCTCACATTGGGCTCGGGCAGCGTCCAGTCCTGGGCCCACATACCGCATACCGGGCGATCTGCCTTATACGTGGTATAGAAATCGCTCAGCTCGGTGTTGGTTTCGATTCCGGCATCGTTCAGACTCTGCAGTAAGCTTACGGAATCATAGGCCTCGTTCAGCGCGCCGGATCCGCCGCCGCCCAGCATCGGATTGGTGGAAGCCCAGCCAAAGACGTTCAGCTTGGAACCCTCCGCCATAGGAAGCACGCCCTCGTTCTCAAGAAGCATTGTGCCTTCCTCCGCGATCGCGATCGCCAGCTCGGAAGCCGATTTGGATGTTTCTTCGTCGATCGTGCCGCTGCCGCTTACAAGATCAAGCATTGTGCTCATGGGACCTGAACAGATCATGTTCACACAGATGCAGATGCCTGCGATCGCTGCGATAAACGCAGAACCCCGGATGAGCCTTTTCGCCGGCTTTGCCATCTTCATGACAGCAATCTGGATTACGATAGCCGCCACAATAATGACGCCGATTGCGATCAAGTAAGTCTTGATCGAATTGATGACGTTCATAACGTCACTCATGTTAATAGATAACATACTTTTCCTCCCCTTAAAGTTAAATACAACTACTATGCAATTGTAGCAAAAATAGCTGTATTTTATGCAGGCATGGCACAAGCAGTAATCAAAATGGCATAAACTGAATCATCAATTCACCGCTATGCTATACACAGCTTTAAAGGTTTCACCCGGCATCGCGCACTGCTCTTCAAATTTCTCCGGAAGTTCTCCCGTAAATCCCTTATTGTCAACCCGGCCGATCCAGGGCTCCAGGCAGATGTAAGGCGCGTCCGTCTTGGGCTTGGACCAGACGCCGACCGACGGAAATCCCTTGCACTCGATCGTGACATAGGGCGTTTTGTCGGGATAGTGGATCGCCACTTTCTCTACCTGTCCGCCGTCAAAGATAAAGGCGTCATTGTCGAACAGGTCCATGGTGACCTTCATAAACCCGCCATCCAACTGTAATGTATGGGGATGCTCCGCATCCGCGGCTTCCGCGACCGGATCAAGGTATACGTATTCCAGCGTATCTTTCCCCTCGAACACGACGTAATAGTCATCCTTCTTGGTCCCGGCGAGAACCGGCACATTGAAAGCGGGATGCGCACCGATGGAGAAGTACAGGGGCTCGTCCTTTGAGGGGTTCGTGACCTCCCACTCCACATACACTTTATTGCCTTCAATGCGGTGTGTGATCGTGAGCTCAAAGTCGAATGGATATTTTGCCAACGTCTCCGCATCGGACCCAAGGACGTAAGTGATGGAATCGTCTGTCACGCTGACAAGCGTAAAATCCATGTCTCTGGCAAAACCGTGCTGTCCCATGGGATAGCTCACTCCTTTGTAGCGGTACTGGCCGCCGCAAACCTTTCCTACAAACGGGAAAAGCACAGGCGCATGGCGATTCCAATATTTGGGATCTGCCTGCCAGACCACCTCGTGTTCCCTCTTCTTGTCATAAATGCCGCAGAGCTCGGCGCCGTGTGCGGCGACTGCGATCCGGATCCTGTCATTTTCCAAATAGTGCATGATCCTCTCCCCCTTTCCATAAAGCAAGAGTTAATTCTAATGTCGTATCTATTGTATCACAGAATCATTCCTCATTTTTCACCGATCTCTTCCAGATAGCTCTGTGCGTCCCGGATGAAGCTTGCGATGATCAGCATGATGACCAGCCCGATCGGGAAGGCCGCGATGATCGACACGGTCTGCAGATTATTCATGGAGCCCTCGCTGAAGATCAGCGCGATAGGAAGCATGATCAGGAGAATGGCCCAGAAGAGCTTCATGCGAGTGCCGGCCTCCTGCCCTTCCCGCAGCTCCCGGTAGCTGTACTGCGAAGCAACCAGCGTGATGCTGTCAAAGCTCGTCGCGTAAAAGGCGATCATGGATGTGACCAGCACCACCAGCACAATGCGCCACATGGGAAGCGTCTGGATCACCGCGATCACCGTCGCGTAGAGGTCACCGCCGGACTGCGCAAAGAACCCCAGTACGTCAAAGGTTCCATGCATCTGCAGGCCCAGTCCATAGTTGCCGAGTATGATAAAGGAAATGAGCGTGCTGGCCACGCCGAATATATACGTGCCAAGAATGACCTGCTTGACCGTCCTGCCCCGGCTGATGCTGCCCATGAAAAAGGGCGACGCCACCGCCCAGACCATCCAGTAGGCCCAGAAAAAGATGGTCCAGTTCTGCGGGAAGTTGGTCTCCCGCAGTGGATCCGTCCAGGTGCTCAGCGCGATGAAATGCTGCATCATATTGCCGAGGGCCGAAAATCCTGTCTCAATGATATAGACCGGCTGCCCGCCGAATAGCAGGACGTAGCCCAGTAACACCCCAAAGAGCGCCATGCATGCGTTGGCGAGCCAGGATACGCCTTTGATTCCCTTCAGGACCGCAATGGTATAGACCAGGCAGATCACGATGAGAATAGCAATCGTCATAAACTTGGAGCCTGGGATTCCGAAGAGCGTCGTGAGCGCCAGTGACAACAGAGGGGTGGCCACAGAGAAGGTCGTAGCCGTCCCGGCGATCAGCGCAATCACAGCCAAAATATCGATCAGCTTTCCCTGCCATCTGTCCGTCCGGTCTCCCAGAATAGGCCGGCACGCCTCCGAGTACTTCTGCTTGCTGCGCTTTCTGACATGCAGCATAAAGCCGAAGCAGGCCGCCAGCATGGCGTAAAAACTCCAGGGGATAAAGCCCCAGTGAAAGAGCGGATAGGTGCTGGCCCAGTCCTGAATCGATCCCATCTGCGCAATGTGGGGTTCCTGGGCATAGGAAATCCACTCGCAGAAAGAATAAAACAGGATGTCTGCCGCCAGTCCGCAGGTAAATACCATGGCGCCCCATGTAAAGAACGTATACTGCGGCTTCTCACCGTGCTCTCCCAGTGTGATCTGTCCGATCGGTGAAAAACTCACCCACAGCGAGACGATCAGGACGCCGAGTCCCACGACAAGATAGTATGTGCCCATCTCGTTGCCCAGAAAGCCGCGGATCGCGCTGAGCGCGCTCGTCGATTGCTCGGGCTTTATAATAAAGAAGAGACACAGTGCAAAAATGGCGGCGAACGGGTACACGGTCGTTGCCGGGTCGATCAATCTCCTGTTATTGCTCTCTGTATTTAATCCTTTGCTCATATTCTTTCTCCAGATTGCTTTCAATGAATACCGGCGTAGGTCTGATCCACAGCGATGAGTTCTGCAAGACTGTCGATTTCTATAATGTCCTCTGCCCGCATGGGACGGATGCCGAGCTGATATTCCTCGGGATGACAGAACAGCGCCACGTCGTCCCAATAGATCTGCCGGTTCTCCTTCTCTTCAAATTCCAGTTCCAAGTGCCCCTTGAGCCGCGCGCCGTCTTCTGCCGACCAGCGGCTGATGCTGTAGAGCTGCCAGCCATGACTGCCACCCGTTCTGGAGCAGTGCGTCACGATCCCGTCTTGCACCGTCATGAGCCATTCTCTGGTCTCCTCATCGGTCCACACTGCATTGTAGCCAGACCGCTCAAATTCCGGTGCCAGTATAGAAGGATCGTAAATGATCTGGTCTCCGTCCAGGATCATGCAGTCGCCGAGATGCTCTCTTGCCACATACAGCGACGAAATGTTGTTGCAGGTCTCATAATAGGGATTCTCAATCAGCTCCACCCCCGGATACAGGGATCGCAGCTCCTCAAACTGCTCCTTGAGATAGCCGACGACAATGTAAATCTCCCGGATTCCGTTGGTATGAAGCCCCTCGATCACCGTTTCGATCATGCGCCGTCCGTTCACGCGGATCAGCGGCTTGGGCGTCTGTTCCGTGAGCGGATGCATCCGCTCTCCCTTTCCGGCCGCCATGATGATCGCTCTTGACACTTTATGCATGTATATCTTCCCCCACTTCCTGTGCCATTTCACTCATCAATTCTCTGGTATATCGATAGTAGTCCTTGGCATAGCGGTACTGCCGCAGCGAATATTCGCCAAATTCTACGCCAAGAAGCAGTTTATATTCGCACCAATTGCTCCACAGAAGACCACAGGCTGCTATGTAGGCGTATATTTTGGCAACGGTCTGCAGTGGCACGCCGTCCAATACATGCTGTACCTTTGCAGTTCGAATATCCTCTGCTTCGATCGCCCGATCCGGATCCCAATACAGCCCGATCAGCCGGTCCACACAGCTCTTGTCGTACATGCTGTAGATGCAGAACATGGCAATATCCACATGAGGATCCTGCATGCCGGCGTACTCCCAGTCTGTCAATTGCAGCTGTTCCCTGCCTTCCGCATCCTTGTAGAAAAGGAAATTATCCGGCACCGCGTCGATATGGGTCAGCACCGGTGCGCTCGCATACTTATCAATAAAGGGCTTCAGAGACAATACGCGTTCCTTGGTCCTCGCGTAATCCCTATAGACCGAAGGGTGTCCGCCGCGCAGGTTCTCGTAGAACTCGATCTGCCCGAATATGTCAAAATCATGCCCGACCTCGATCTTCATCTCATGAAATTCGCGCAGCTTCTTCATGCAGCGCCGCAGGTCGGGGATCGATTCCGCATCGCACACGCGCACGCCCTCCAGATAGCGGGTGATCTTGTACCCCGTCGCCGGATCGATGTAGACGGGATCATCGCAGAGTCCCCCTCCGGAGATTGCCCTGTAGACGTCCGCCTCCTGGGCCCGATTAATCAACTTGTCCGTCCCCTCGCCGGGCACGCGCATGATGTATTTGCCGCCCCGACAGGTAAAGAGGAAGGATCGGTTGGTCATGCCCTTCTTGAGCACCTCGATCTCCCGGATCTCCTCCGCATCACAGGAAAAGACCTGTTGAATGACACCAATGACCTCCGACTGGAGCTGACTGGATCCGCTGTCCAGATTCCGTAGCTGCTCGTAGGTATTGATCTCCACGGCATTTTCCGATGACACGATTCTGGCCGGCATGATCATCTTCCCACGATCGTACAGCGCCTCTTCCCAGAAAGCCCCATCCTTGCCAAATGTGCCGCAAAGCGTGCGGATTCGTTCTCGCACTGTCTCTGCCGTCTTCCCCTGCAGGTAGGCAATGCCGATCATGGCGTTGCCGGTCCCATCGGCCGCCACCAGCTCCCGCTTTCGGTTGACGCGGACATCGCTCTCCTGATCCTCACGGTCACTGACCATGTACCAGGAGTAGAGCTCGCAGGCGCTGAAGGGATTTTCTGCACACCAGATGTCGCAGGGCACAATATAGGCATTATCGATGTGATCCAATACCAGTTTCATGGAATACAGGTTGTTCCTGGACGCATATTCCCGGTTCACGATCAGCTGCACGCCGTATTCATCGATCAGATAATCGAACTTCTCCTTCATGAAGCCCACGACCACATAGATTTCGTAGATGCCGGCCTCATGAAGCTGCAGGATCTGCCGCTCGATCAGTGTCTGTCCATTTACCTCCAGAAGTGCCTTGGGGGACTCCAGGTTGATGGGCACCATGCGCATGCCGAATCCCGCTGCCAGTATGATCGCCCTGCGCGGTCTGTGCTCCTCTCCCAGCGCTGCCGCCTTTTCCGTCAGCTGTATGTCCGCGTTCAGATAGCCCTCCTTCTCCAGGCTGCGCAGTGAACGGTTGACGACCCCCAGTGAGTGCCCCGAGTCTTCCGCCAGGATTCTCTGGCTGACGAATGGCTTATTCATTAATATTTTCATGATATCAAGCTCTTGAATGTTCACGAACGCCTCCATTTACTATTTTGGTGAACTTTCAATCATCATATGACAAAGCGCCGACTCTGTCAATAAGTCCCCTATTGACAGTCCTCTCTGTCTGTGTTATTGTCGTATTGTATTAAGTAACTAATACAGTATTACAATAGTACAACATACAAGTGAGTTGATCAGAATTGTAAGAAGTGCAGTACGAAGTATAGTTAGAAGCACGACAAGACGTATTGCAAGAATTGTAGTAAGAAACGCAACAGTAGACTCATAGGAAACGGAGGAGCACATGGGATGGAGTTTTAACGACAATACTCCCATTTACCTGCAGATCATAAACGGTCTGAAGAGAGGGATTGCAAGCGGAGCTTATCCGCCGGGGTCGCGGCTGCCGTCCGTCCGCGAACTGGCGCTGGATGCAGGCGTCAACCCCAACACAATGCAGCGAGCGATGGCAGAACTGGAGAGGCAAGGTCTTGTCAACAGTCAGCGCACCGCCGGACGGTTTGTAACGGAAGATACTGCCGCGCTCTCCGCGCTGCGCAGGTCCATGAGCGATACGATCATCGCCAACTTTTTTCGCAATATGCATGGCCTCGGCCTTGCGCAAAATGAGATCCTTTCCCTTGTAGAGGATTGGATCCGTGAGAACAATAAGGAGGAACAATGATATGAGTATGCTGGAATGCAGAGCTCTCTCCAAGAATTACGGCAGCCTTGAGGCGCTTCGTTCCATCGATCTTACGCTGGAGAGCGGAAGGATCGTCGGACTCGTTGGCCCCAATGGAAGCGGCAAGACTACACTGATCAAGCTGGCGCAGCACCTGCTCACCCCCACTTCCGGCATGATCACGATTGACGGCATGATTCCCGGCCCGGAGACCAAGGCTATCGTCTCCTACCTGCCGGACCGCGATTTTCTTCCGCCGTGGATGAATCTGGACGGGCTGATGGAGTTCTATCGCACTTTTTATGGAGATTTCAATCCGGGGAAGGCAGCAAATATGCTTCATGCGCTCGGCGTGAACAACAAGCAGCCGTTTGCCAAGATGTCAAAGGGAACAAGAGAAAAGGTACAGCTCATCTTCACCATGAGCCGTGAGGCCAAGGTCTATCTTCTGGATGAGCCGATTGCCGGCGTCGATCCGGCGACCAGGGATTATATACTGCGGACGATCCTCTCCAACTACTCGGAGAACGCACTGGTCCTGATCTCCACCCACCTGATCACAGATGTGGAACCCATCCTCGACGAAGTCGTCTTTTTACAGAACGGAACAATTGGACTGCACGAAAATGCCGATGCCCTGCGCGAGAAGACCGGCAAGAGCATCGACGGATATTTCCGGGAGGTATACAGATGCTGGGGAAATTGATTGGATATGAAACGAAAGCTTTCGGGCGCATCATGGTGCCCCTATATATTGCCATGTTGTCTTTTGCCCTCTTTACAGGGCTGAGCATCCGCATTGCTCCGGGTGACGTTCTGAGCGGTCTGCCGGGCGTCTTGATCGGCATGCTCTATGGAGTTCTGATGCTTGCGATCATCATTATGACCTGCGTGCTTTCCGTGACCAGATTCTACAAGAATCTCCTTGGCCAGGAAGGATATCTGATGTTCTCCCTGCCCACTGACACGGCGACCCTGATCGCGTCCAAGGTCATCAGTGTTCTGATCTGGACCGGCCTGAGCACACTCGTCGCGTTCATGGCAATCGCCATCTCCGCCCTTGGCGCGGGAGGTCTGGAGCCTTTCCGGGAAATCCTCCGCTTATTGGAGATTCCTGAAGTGTGGCAGAAACTCTCCCAGCTGTCCGGCGTGCTCTTACTCGGCATATTGATGATCATTGTCGGCACCACCGCATCCATTATCCGCATCTACGCGGGCATTGCCATCGGTCACCAGTTCAGCGATCACAGAATACTGTTCAGTATTGTCGCGCTGATCGCGTTCAATTTCATTGAGACGATCCTGTCCAGCCTTATGAACGCCATTGGCTTTTATTCGGGTCTGCTCGAATCACTTTCCAAAATGTTCGAAGCGGATTCCATACAGGCCATCTGCGCGGCACAGGCCGGAGCGATAGGGTTTACGCTATTCCAAGTGGCTCTGTTCGGCGTCCTCACCTGGGCACTGTTGGACCGCAAGCTGAATTTGGAATGATTCTTAGTAAAAGAGGGACGGCCACTGGCCGTCCCTTTTTGCTTACCTTGTGAATTTTATTCACCCTGTTTTTCCATCATTTTTTTCTTCTGCTCCGCCACCCTGTTCAGCTGCATCTCAAAATCCTGTCTGCCCTTCTGCACATTCGTCTGCAACTGCAGGCCCGCAAACAGGGATTGGATTGCAGCGATCATCGTAAATCCGCACACGATCAATGTCGGGAATCTCTCCACAAGTCCGGTGCGGAAATAATCCGCCAGCACCGGCAGACAGAAGCAGATTGCGATCAGCGCCAATAGTCCGGCAATTATGCCAAAGAATCCCATCGGGTTGTAGCTCCAGTAAAGACGCACGATCATCTTAAGGACCTTGATCCCATCCGAGAACGTATTCAGCTTGGATTCACTCCCTTCCGGCCGGTCCCGATAGGTGATGATCACATTCTCCACGCTCATATTCTTGTCCACTGCGTGGATACTCATCTCTGTCTCGATCTCAAATCCCTTGGACAGGACCGGGATGGTCTTCACAAATTCATAGCTGAACGCTCTATAGCCCGTCATGATATCCTTGATATCACTTTTGAAAAGAACATTGATGCTCTTTCTCACCAGCGAATTGCCAAAATTGTGAAAAGGCCGCTTATTCTCTTCAAAATAGGTGGAGGACAAGCGATCGCCAATCACCATGTCCACATTCTTATTAAGAACAAGCTCTGCCATCTCGGGCGCATTCTCTGCGGGATAGGTGTCATCCCCATCTGTCATGATATAGCATTCCGCATCAATTTCCCGGAACATGCGCCGAATCACATTGCCTTTTCCCTGCATATACTCATGCCTGACAACGGCACCGGCTTTCTGTGCAAGCTCGGCTGTTCGGTCTGTCGAGTTATTGTCATATACATAAATCACTGCGTCGGGAAGCGCCTTATGAAAATCACGGACAACTGTCTCTACGGTCTTTTCCTCATTATAGCAAGGAATTAATACTGCTATCTTATCCATACTTTTTGTCTTCCTTTGACTTCATTACAACTGCTTATCTGGTTTATTATACATCAGTATGTGTAAAAAGGACAGCTTTCGACCGTTTGTCCTCGTCAGAATCGCATTATCGCATCTGCATGTAGCGGCAAGCTGCCAGCGCCGCGCTCGCGCCATCCGCCACAGCTGTTGTCAGCTGGCGCACGGTTTTACTGCGGCAGTCGCCCGCCACAAAAATGCCGGGCGTCTTGGTAAGACACCTCTCATCCGCGTCAAAATATCCATATTCATTGACATCTGCCAGCGCCTTATAGGGCTCATTTTCCGGGATCAGGCCAATCGCCACGAAGAGGCCGTCACACGCAACGGTGCGTTTTTCACCGGTCTTCTTCTCTTCGATCTCCAGTCCGCAGAGTTCCCCATCCGTCACAAGAAAACGTTTGATCCCTACGCCGGTGAACGCCCTTACATTGGGCTTTGCAAACAGAACATCCTGCAGCCTCTGCTCGCCGGTAAAGAAATCCAGATCCTGCAGCATGATGACTTCGCTGCACTTTTCAGACAGAAGGATTGCTTCCTGCAGCGCAGAATTGCCGCCGCCTGCTACACAGACGCGCCGTCCGCTATAAAAATCACCGTCGCATACCGCGCAGAAAGAAATTCCTTCGCCGACCAGTTCCTCTTCTCCCTCAATTCCAAGCATGCGGTGCTTGACGCCGGTCGCCAAGACGACCGTCGACGACTCATAGACGCCGCCCTCTTCGGTCCTGACGACTTTCTTGTCTCCGAGATCTTCCACCGATACGACATTCTCAAACTCGATCTCGGCGCCCTGTGCCAGGATCTGGTCCAGCATCTTCTCCGCAAATTCATTGCCGCTCATCTGCAGCGTTCCGGGGAAGTTCTCCACCTTGGGAGAGTGGGTAATCTGACCGCCAAATCCATTCTTTTCAATCACAATCGCTCTCTTTCCGTTTCGCAGCGCGTAAAGAGCGGCTGTCATGCCGGCTGCGCCGCCGCCTACTACAATCACGTCATACATGTTCTGTTTCCTCCTATCGATCCTATTATGCAAAACAATGCCGCCCGGCACTTTACCGGGCGGCTCTGTAATAATTCAAATTATTTGTGCATCAGCCATCCCTTAATATCCGATACACCACGATATTTTTCAAAGGACTCGCCGTTGTCAAGAACCAGCGTCGGAGCCTGTTTGACGCCGTACTTTTTCACCAGCTCTTTCTCCTCGTTTGCGTTGAGTGCCTCATAGGCCACGCCAGCTCTGTCCAGGATTGCGCCAGCCGCCTTGCAGTTGGGGCAGGTCGGCGTCTTGAAGAGAAGAATCGTCATAGCGCCTTCCGGTTTAACAGTGACCTTCACAGATTCCGGTGCCTGAACGGGCGTCTCTGCGACAGGTGCTTCCGTCATAACAGGGGCTGTCTCAGGTGTTGCCTTGACAGGCTCCTCCTGCAGCATCATGGGTTCAACCGGTGCACAGCAGGGGCGTTCCACGGTCGCTTCCATGACGGCGTCCATCACCGCAGTGTCCACCGGTGCCGGATTCGGGCCGATGTGCGTCAGGTGAGAACGGCCGATATTGTAAACCTTTCTGTCCTTGTACTCCTGCGCCTTGCCATCGTTCCAGTTCTGAACAGGACGATAGTATCCGGTGATACGGCTGTATACTTCCGTCTTCTTGCCGCAGATCGGGCAGGTAAACTGCTCGCCGGTCAGATAGCCGTGGTCCTTACATACGGAATATGTCGGGGACATTGTATAATAAGGAAGCTTGTAGTTCTCTGCAATCTTGCGAACGAGGTTTGCCGCCGCTTTCCAGTCAGGAAGCTTCTCGCCGAGGAAGGCGTGGAAGACAGTACCGGATGTATACAGAGTCTGCAGATCATCCTGGATATCCAGTGCGGAGAAGATGTCCTCTGTGTAGCCAACGGGCAGGTGCGAGGAGTTGGTGTAATACGGCTTGCCGTTCATATTCGCGGTGATGATATCCGGGAACTGCTCCTTATCGTGCATCGCGAATCTGTAAGTCGTGGACTCCGCGGGCGTTGCCTCGAGGTTGTACAGATCGCCGTACATCTCCTGATAATCGGACAGGCGCTCTCTCATGTGATTGAGCACGTCTCTTGTGAATCGCTGGGTCCTTGCATCGGTCAGATCCGCACGGAGCCACTTCGCGTTAAGGCCTACTTCGTTCATACCGATCAGGCCAATCGTGGAGAAGTGGTTGTTGAAGGTGCCCAGATATCTCTTGGTGTAAGGGTAGAGACCGTTCTCAAGGAGCTTGGTAATAACTGTTCTCTTGGTCTTCAGGCTGCGGGCAGAGATGTCCATCAGCTCATCCAGTCTCTTGTAGAAGTCCTCCTCGTCCTTAGCAAGGTATGCGATACGAGGCATATTGATCGTAACAACGCCGATGGATCCTGTGGATTCGCCGGAACCGAAGAAACCGCCGGATTTCTTGCGCAGCTCGCGCAGGTCAAGGCGCAGTCTGCAGCACATGGAACGCACATCGCTGGGCTCCATATCGGAGTTGATGTAGTTGGAGAAATAAGGCGTGCCGTACTTCGCAGTCATCTCGAAGAGCAGCTTATTGTTCTCTGTCTCATCCCAGTTGAAGTCTCTGGTGATGGAATAGGTGGGAATGGGATACTGGAATCCTCTTCCGTTAGCGTCGCCTTCGATCATGATCTCGATGAAGGCCTTGTTGACCATATCCATTTCCTTCTGGCAGTCGCCGTATGTGAAATCCATCTCCTTGCCGCCGATGATCGCGGGCAGGTTCTTGAGATCGTTCGGAACGGTCCAATCCAGAGTGATGTTGGAGAAGGGCGCCTGTGTGCCCCATCTGCTGGGCGTATTCACGCCGTAGATGAAGGACTGCACGCACTGCTTCACTTCCTTCTGGGTCAGGTTGTCGACCTTAACGAAGGGAGCCAGATATGTGTCAAAAGAGGAAAACGCCTGTGCGCCTGCCCACTCGTTCTGCATGATGCCAAGGAAGTTGACCATCTGGTTGCAGAGTGTGGAAAGGTGGTTGGCCGGAGAAGAGGTGATCTTGCCCGGTACGCCGCCCAGACCTTCCTGGATCAGCTGCTTGAGGCTCCATCCTGCACAATAGCCGGTCAGCATGGACAGGTCATGCAGGTGAATCGCCGCGCTGCGGTGTGCTTTGGCGACTTCGTCGTCGTACACTTCGCTCAGCCAGTAGTTGGCTGTGATCGCGCCGGAGTTGGAAAGGATCAGTCCGCCTACGGAATAGGTAACTGTGGAGTTCTCCTTCACACGCCAGTCATTGATCTTCAGATAATTATCTACCAGGTCCTTGTAGTTGAGGAGCGCAGAGTTAACATTACGCACTTTCTCACGCTGTTTGCGGTAGAGGATGTATGCCTTAGCAACATCCGCGTAACCGGACTCGGAGAGCACCTTCTCAACGCTGTCCTGAATATCTTCCACCGCGATCACGCCGTCTCTGATCTTGGGCTCGAAGTCGGATGTGACGTGGAGCGAGATCAAATCGATGATGCTGGGATGATACTGCTTCTCGATTGCTACAAATGCCTTTGTGATCGCTTCGCTGATCTTACTGATAGAAAAATCAACTACTGTTCCATCTCTCTTGGTAACCTGATACATAATAAAACCCCCTTATCGTGGTCAAACTCTTGTCGTCTTCTTGCAATACTCTACTTTGCGAACACAACAACAGTACCACGATGGGGGCGTCTCGTCAATATCTAGTGTCAATTATAATTTTCTGTCAATATCTGGTGTTTTCGAACAAACTCATTCTACACCGCGAATCTGTACATCCTGCACATACGCTCTGACGCGTTCTGCACACGCTGAAAGCTTTTCTTTAGAAGGGGCGCTCAATCCCCCGAAGGGCACCGTATCGCGGTCTGTAAAGCACTGTAGGAAGTATCTGCGGGCACCTGCGATCCACTTTCCGATCTCGTCAAAATCCTGCACTTCATGCAGCTCATCCACAACCGTTGTGCGAAATTCATAATCGACGCCGCTCTCCATCAAAATCCCGACGCTCTCCCGGATCTTGTCCACAAAAGGCGCTGTTTGAAGAGGCTCTCCCGGCTGTGCAATGCCCGCTGTCAGGGCATATTTGGACGGACTGTTCTTGATATCCATCGCGACATACTCGACCAGCCCTTTTTCCAGCACTTCCCGGAGTACCGCCGGATGTGTCCCGTTGGTGTCCAGCTTGACCGGATAGCCCATTGCTTTGATCTTGGCGATGAAATCCGGCAGGTCCGTATGCAGGCAGGGCTCTCCGCCTGTGATCGCAACGCCGTCGAGCAGTCCCTTTCTCTTGCTCAGAAAGGAGAACAGCTCCTCTTCCTCCATGATCGCCGGCGCCTGCCCGGTTGCCAGTTCGTAATTGTGGCAGTAGGGACAGCGCAGGTCGCAGCCGCCAAGAAATACAGTGCAGGCCACATGACCCGGGAAATCCAGCAGTGTCATTTTCTGTAATCCGTGTATTTTCATCTCATCCTCATAAGTATTCCGGTATTGCTACCGATGTTATAACTCTCGATCTATTGCTTCTGGTTCCATGATCCTCTATATTTTGCAGCCGATGCAGGCTCCGGATCGATTATACCGCCGCCAGGACATGCAGGTTCCGGATCCCGGCGTCTGCGATCTGGTCGTTAACCGAATAGGCATGCTTTTCAAGGTCGCCGCAGATAGCCTGTGTAAGCTCCTGTTCCATGAGCTCCTCGATCACATCTGACGCAATTCCTTCCATCACGTCGTATTTCTCGCTTGCTGTTTCCGGCTCATTATCGGAGGTCAGCAGATATTCCAGAAGCTCCGCTTCCAATGACAGCTTGGGCAGTGATCGCATGGCCCGGAAGCTCCATTTATAATAGGGCTGATATGCGTTATTGAGAAGAAAGACCACCGACATGGTACTCTTTACAAATTCCATGACCGCAAGCTGCGCGGCGGCTGTCTCTCCGTGTGCAAGACATCTCTGGTAGTTGTACTGGCCCGACTGCCCCATGAGCAGAAGGTGCCCGGCAAGCTTCTTCTTGCGAACATCCGCTGGCTGCCGCCGCAGTCTCTCGCGGATGGCGGTCACTTCTCCATATGGATCTGTAAAGATCTCTCCGCTGAGCGCCTCCGTGAGCGCGTGATCCGGCACCGTCATCCAGCCGGTAAGGTCCAGTCTCCCGTCGCTGCTTCCGACAAGATCCGTCATGAATTCCGCCGTGCGCAGTACGCCGTGTCTGGCGCCGCCCACAGGACTGATCACCGCGCGTCGAAGCCCCATGAACTCCTTGGGAAGTCCCGCATAGGCCCTCTCCAGCAAAAAGGCGGTCCTTCGATCCACAATCTCCTCTCCTGGCAGGAACACACAGAACCCCGGTTCAAAATCATGATCCCTGGACACTTCATCGTCAAAGCCAAGGCACTCTGATCCCCTTCCGAGCAGACCGACCGCCATGAAAGGAAGGATCTCCGGGAACTTCTCCCGCAGCATAGGCTCTCCATATTCATGATAAAACGCCTTGGCGATCTCCAGTCCCCTCATACTCTCTTCACCAGTTCTTCCGATCTTGCCGAGAGCGCCTCCGCTGTTATGAAATACCCATAATAGGCAAAGGTCGGCGCGCACTTCTCGCACACGAATGCATAGTAACCAAGTCTGGCCCGTTCCTCCAGTTTCAGCGTGCGCAGATCTGTCCCATCATGCAGCATGGCCTCTTTATCCCCAAGAAGCGCCTCTCCCTTATCCATAAGCAGCGTCTCCGCGCGCTCCACAAGTTCGTTGATCTTCGCTTCACCGGCTTGCAGTCCGTCCCGCGCTTCCACCGTGTTGGCCATATTGAGATAGGTGATGGCCTGCTCCAATTCGCCGTCCTGCACCTGTCCCATCAGGCCGACCGCTTTCTCATACAGCGCAAGCGCCTCATCAAAGTGCCCCAGTTCCGTACAGGTTAACGCCATATTATTATAGAGACCGCCGAGCAGCTGCGGCGCAATGTTTCTTGTGTCCTCATACACCGCGCGAGCCTTTTCAAACAGGCGAATTGCTTCCTCATGCTCCCCGAAAGCACCGTGTGCGGTCGCAAGGTTGACGTACGTCGTACCAGCCGTGATCGTCTTCTCCATATCCAGCGCCGTAAGGAGCGAAAGTGCCTCTTTGCCGTTCTCGATGGACGGCCCCTTCTGCCCCGTCTTGCGGTAATGGCCCACAAGTTCATTTCGGAGCATGAGCTGTCCCTCAAGATCGCCGCCCAGCTTCGCCTCCGTAAGCCAATAGAGAAGGTGCCTCTCCGCGCCTTTGTAGTCGCGGCGGCTCATATACTCATCCATCTTATCTATGATCCGCTGTTTTGGCACAGGGCGGATGCTGTCTATATTCATATCACCATTCATTGTAGAAGATCTCCCTTTGCTTTACCAGCGTCTCTCTTTCAGAGACCGCCGCAAGGCACGTATGATACTTTTTCATCTCAATCAAAATAGTATATACTGAGAACGAATATCAAACAAGCCGGAAAGTTGAGGTGCGAAATGGGAAGAAAGAGATATCTGTTTTTTGACATAGACGGAACCCTTGCGGCGGGCGGTTATGGCAATACGTATGTGCCTGCATCTGCGCAGCGGGCGCTGGAGAAATGCCGGGCGGCCGGCCATTTTCTGTGCATTGCGACAGGGCGTCTTCAGTCCATGGCGGTCGATTATATGCACGAGCTGGGATTCAAGAACATGGTCAGCGACGGCGGCTACGGCATCACGATCGACGACGTATTCTACGGGATCACCCCGCTTCCCAAAGAAAAAATCGTCCGGCTTGTGGACGAATGCAAGGAGAAGGGAATGCCATGGGCCCTGCAGATCGACAATTCCCGCTTCCGCCAGGCGCCGGACAATCGGTTCGAAGCGTTCACCCATGACATTTATATGCAGACAAAGGTCATTCCGGGACTAGATCCCCGTGACTGCGAAGAAATCTATAAGATGTACATCGCGTGCCTGCCCGGCGAAGAACAGACGCTGCAGCATCTGCCGGCACTTCCATGGTGCCGCTATCAGAATGAGTATATCTTCGTTGAGCCCACGGACAAGGCGGTTGGGATCAGGAAGGTCATGGATCATTTCGGCGCTGATTACAGCGACGCGGTTGTCTTTGGCGACGCGCTCAATGATATGTCTATGTTCATCGACGGTTGGACTAAGGTCGCCATGGGCAATGCGGTGGACGCAATCAAGGAGAGAGCGGATTATATTACAACCGACGTCGAGGAGGACGGCATCTACAACGCCTGTGCGGCGCTGGGGCTGTTTGAATCTGTTTAAATCTGTTTGTATCGGTTTGCGTCTGTAGGAATCTATTTGGATCTGTTTGGATCTGCTTGGATCAAAAAGCAAACCTTCGTCAGATTATTCTGTTGTTTTTTCTATTAGATTTTTTCTATTGGATTTTTTATTGGCAGGCGAAAAAAGAGGGTCAGGAGTGTTACTCCTGGCCCTTTTCACAATACACACATCTCAGTTTCCCAGTATCGACCATATCTCTGGCCGCCGATTGATAGGTGGCGCCGACTGTGGCAATTCCCGCTACAACGCATCCTGCATCCTCAACCATATTCACACAGGCCTGCATCGTAGCAGCGGTGCTCATCCAGTCATCTGCCAGCAGCACTCTGCTGCCTGCGGGAAGCAGCGCTCTCTCTGTAATGAGCGTCGTCACCTGGTCGCGGTGATTGATATACGACGCCGTTACCTGCTCCTCGGGATCGATCAGAAACTGACTGTTCCTGCGAATGACGACAAGTCCAACGCCGAGCTCCCGCGCCAGCATACTGCCAATGATAAAGCCGAGCGGCTCCGGAGAGCATACGCAATCGACCTTGCCCCGAAACGGCTCTGCCAGATACGCAACAAGCGCGCCGACCGCCTCTTTATCCGCATATAATGGCAACAGATCCCTTTTCCCGCCAATTCCGTCAGCCGCGAGAAGACTGATCCGGTTTTCAAGTTCCTTTAAATCCATTCCCATACGTACCCCCATGAAAGAATACTGACCCTCCTTGCAGAGGATGTTGCAATCTCTATCTCTATTATACCGCACGCAGAGGAAAATGTGGAAAAATGTCGAGCGTCCTTATCAATGTTCTACTTGTACAGAGAGATCATCCAGGGCCTCGACTGCCTGCCTGGTCGTATTCTTGACGTCGTCAAAACACCCCTGTGCATCGAGCGCGTCAAACACGGTCTGTGCAAGATTCTTGCAGTTGTCCGCTGTCAGTGCATCTGCGTACAGATCGCTGCGAATATAGTGATCGCCAAATTCATCTCTGAGCGCCGCATCCAGATCGGAGTCGCCTTCTGTCGTACAGATTACGACGAAACCGTGGCTGGGAGCCGGCTCCTCTTCCGATGCTTCCTCGTCGTCCTCTTGGTAGTAGTCCGTATAGCGGTCAACCAAGTCCTCCACGTCAGAGAGGAACGAATCTACACTGTCGGCAGAATCATCCTGGAAGAACAACACCGGAATGCTTCCCAGATACTTGGAGGCGCTTTCCACTTCGATCTCCGTTCCGGCGCCTGCCTGGAAGCTGTCGCCCTCTTCATCGCGTACAAACGCAAAGCGCGGGTGAAGGGAATCGTATTCGCCTTCTCCCTCCACAAGCGTTCCCTCTGTATCCTCGATCACGACTTTGCCAAATGTCACCTGCTCCTGCCTGGCGAATTGAAGCGGCGTCCAGAGCGTGTCATCCCCAAGGACAATATTCTGCGGCTCCGTATCGCCGGGGAAAAGGACCCACTCTCCGACTTTCATCTGGTTTACGCCTGCGCGTACGAGGATCTCACGAAGGCCCTCGTCCCGCACGCCCATATTGACAACGCTGGCGCCGACCTGCACCATCTCCTCATCGTCGACCACCTTCGCATAGCTTGCGGTAAAGGATCCATACAGGTTTTCTTCCATCACTGTGTCCAATGCGGCCGGCAGGGATACGTCGCCTTTTCCCGCCATCACAGCGTCGCCCCAGCAGACAACGCGTGTCTCGCCGAGCTGATGCACATACTGCTCGTAGAGCTCGGCGGCCTTTTCCATCTTCTGGGTTTCCTGCACCTTCCGCTCTTGTGTTCTTTGCCTGAGCGCGTCGGCCCGTTCCTGGTTCCTTCTGTGATTCATAAACATCAGGACGATCAGGAGCGCCGCCATGACGACACATAAGATTCCTGCACCGATCCTTAAAATTTGATCTCTGATTCTCATTCCGTCCTCTTTTCTGACTGCCGCCGGTCCATCCGGCTGTTACCACTGTGATCTCACTCTTCGCCCTGGTTCTCCAGGATCATTCTGAACCGCGCAAGGTCCGGCGGATATGTGATCTTGAAATTCAGAGCTTCCCCCTCGATCATACAGATTTTCATGCCCGCCGCGTACGCAATCTCCGTGGTCCCGCGCATGCTTGCGAGAAACGCGTGACTCTTTCCCTCATGCGCCTTGTAGTACTGGTGCAGGTAGAAAGTCTCCGGCGACTGCCCCATAAAGAGCTTGGACCGGTCCAGGAGTTTGTCGACCCCTTTGCCGTCTTCACTATAATAGATTGTATCCGTAGCCGGGATGACGGGAAGACACGCCTCATATTCGGAGAGTGCGTCAAAACACCGTCCGATCAAGCCACAACTCACCAAAGGGCGCACGCCGTCATGAATGATCACCTTGTCCTCTGCAGCGTCTGATCTCTCCATGCAGAATTGGATCCCGCTTAGAATCGATTCCTGCCGGATCGCCCCCGGCTCTGCAAAGCCTATCAGTTTCCTGTACTTGGCGCTAAGATCTGCTTCGAGCTGCGCTCTCCACACAGGCGCCATGACGATCACAATCGCATCTACCTGTCCGGACTCCTCAAACTTATCCAGCGTATATTCAAGGATCATTTTCCCATTCACCTTGTAATACTGCTTGGGGAAATCTCCCATCTGCATCCTGGTTCCGATGCCGCCCGACAAAATGACTGCAAAATTCATCTGCTACCAACCCCAATTATCCATCCCGTGCGCCGCGTCATAATAATTCATACATTTTCTTTATAAAGGCCGCACAAGACACTCAATAGAGCTCCGCCAAAGCGGAGCTCTCACGTTCATAACACTCTCTTATTCTACTGTCACGCTCTTGGCCAGATTGCGGGGCTTGTCAACGTCCAGTCCCTTGGAAACCGCTACATAGTAGCCCAGAAGCTGCAGCGGTACGACCGCAAGGCTTCCCACGAAGTGAGAATCGATCCGGGGAATGTAGAGGACGAAATCTGCGGTCTCCTCAATCTCATAGTGACCGTATGTGGTAAGTCCCATCAGATATGCGCCACGGCTCTTGCACTCAACCATGTTGCTGATGGTCTTCTCGAACAGATCATCCTGGGTCAAAACACCGACAACCAGAATGCCGTCCTCGATCAGGCTGATCGTGCCGTGCTTGAGTTCTCCGCCTGCATAGGCCTCCGAATGCACGTAGGAGATTTCCTTCATTTTAAGGCTTCCCTCCTGGCAGACCGCGTAATCAATACCGCGTCCGATATAGAAGGAATCATGCATGCCGGAGTACTTGGCGGCAAACCACTGCAGTCTCTCTTTCTCTTCCAGAATTCTGGAGATTGCAGCGGGGATCTTCTTCAGTTCTGCGATATAGTGCAGATACGTATTCTCGTCGATGAAGCCGCGCACCATGCCGAACTGAATAGCCAGCATATAGGTGACCACCAGCTGGGTCATATAGCCCTTGGTCGTTGCAACCGCGATCTCAATGCCTGCCTTGGTATAGAAGACATGGTCTGCCTCTCTCGCAATGCTGCTGCCCTCTACGTTGACAATCGCCAGTGTGCGCACGCCTCTGTCCTTGGCCTCGCGCAGCGCCGCAAGGCTATCTGCTGTCTCGCCGCTCTGGCTGATGATGACAACCAGGTCGTTGGGACCCAGAATCGGGTTTCTATAGCGGAACTCGGAGCCGAGCTCGACGCGAACCGGTATTTTGGCAAGGTCTTCGATAACATACTGCGCCGCCGTTCCTACATGCCATGCGGAGCCGCAGGCCACGATGTGGATCTGCGTGATGTCCTTGATGATCTCATCCGTGATCCCGATCTTGCCAAGATCAATGCGGCCGTTCTCCAGAGCGTAATCCAGTGTATCCTGGACAGCTCTGGGCTGCTCGTGGATCTCCTTCATCATGAAGTGCTCATAACCGGCCTTGTCGGCAGCTTCTGCGGAGAAAGTGATCTCCACCTGCTCCTTTTCAATCTCATCGCCGTTGAGGTCATAGAAAACCGCCTTACCGGGAGAGATTCTGCCCATTTCAAGATTACCGATATAATAAACCTTGTTGGTGTACTTGAGGATCGCAGGAACATCGGAGGCGACGTACGTCTCATTGTCTGTGATGCCGATGATCATGGGGCTGTCCTTTCTGGCCACCCAGATCTCTCCGGGATAGTCGAGGAACATCAGCTCCAGCGCATAGGAACCTCTGACGCGTACCATGGTCTTGGCGATCGCGTCGATGGGTCCGATGTTGTATTTCTTATAGTAATAATCCACCAGTTTGATGACCACTTCGGTATCTGTCTGGCTGTAGAACTGATATCCGTGCTTGAGCAGCTTCTCCTTCAGCTCCTGATAGTTCTCGATGATACCGTTGTGTACGCCGACTACGACCGATTCAACGGGGCCGGAGCCGGAACCCGTGCAGTTTCCGGACACATGGGGATGCGCATTGGTCACGGTCGGATCGCCGTGCGTCGCCCAGCGTGTATGGCCGATGCCGCAGGTGCCCAGAAGGGTGCGTCCGCCGTCTACCTTCTCGGACAGATTCTTGAGCTTGCCAGTCGCCTTTACGACCTCCGCCAGCTCATTGCCGTTTCTGACCGCGATTCCTGCCGAGTCATACCCTCTGTATTCAAGCTTGCTCAGCCCCTCCAGAAGGATCGGAGCTGCCTGATGATGGCCGGTAAAACCAACAATTCCACACATAGATTTTTCTCCTGTTATAAACTAACTATTCCAATTGCTTCAATCACTATCATTTGTCTGTGTCTTACACAAGATGTCCCTTCTGCTTGATGACCTCGATCACATAGTCCACCTTCTGCTCGCAGGTCTCATCATCTCCTGCCTCGACCATCACGCGGATCAGCGGCTCTGTGCCTGATTCGCGCACCAGGATCCTGCCGTCCTGTCCAAGCTCGTTTGCGACCTTCGCAACGGCTGCCTGCACGTCGGGATCGTTCTGCGCTTCCGGCTTACTCTTTACACGCACATTCTTGAGCACCTGGGGATAAATCGTGACCGGTGCCGCCAGTGCGCTCAGCGGTTTCTCTCTCGCCATCATGACTTCCATGATCTTGAGGCTGGTCAGGATCCCGTCGCCGGTCGTCGCATACTTGGCAAAGATGATGTGGCCGGACTGCTCTCCGCCGATGCGGTGTCCGTTCCGGACCATATTCTCGTAGACGTATTTGTCGCCGACAGCAGTCTTCTCGTATCCGATGCCTGCCTTGTCAAAGGCCTTATAGAGTCCGAAGTTGGACATGACCGTAGTCACAACCGTGTTGTTGAGGAGCTTGCCCCTCTCCTTCATGTAGCGACCGTAAATATAGAGGATGTGATCGCCCGTGATCACATTGCCCTTCTCATCCACACAAAGGCATCTGTCCGCGTCGCCGTCATAGGCAAAGCCGGCGTCCAGATTCTTTTCCAATACAAACTTCTGCAGATGCTCAATATGGGTGGAGCCGCAGTTCGTATTGATATTGAAGCCGTCGGGCTCGTTATTGATCACATAGGTCTTGGCGCCGAGCGCGTCAAATACGGCCTTGGCGATGGTCCATGCAGAGCCGTTGGATGTGTCCAGACCGATCCGCTTGCCGTTAAAGCTATATTTTGACAAAGAAATCAGATAGCCCATATAGCGGTTGCGGCCTGCCACGTAATCGACCGTACGGCCGATCTCGCTGTCCTTGGCCATGGGAAGTTCCGTGTACTCGCCGTCCAGATACTTCTCCACTTCACGGATGGTCTCCTCGTCCATCTTCTCCCCGTTGTTATTCATCAGCTTGATGCCGTTGTCATAGTAGGGATTGTGGGATGCGGAGATCATAATGCCGCAGTCAAAGGAATCCGTTCTAGTAATATAAGAGACCGAAGGCGTGGTCGTCACGTGCATGATGTACGCATCCGCGCCGGACGCCATAAGGCCTGTGCAAAGCGCATATTCAAACATGTAGGAAGAACGCCGCGTGTCCTTGCCGATCACGACCCTGGCCTTTTTGCCAAGGCGCGCGCCGTAGTACCAGCCCAGAAACCGCCCGATCTTGATCGCATGATCATAGGTCAGGACTACATTTGCTTCTCCGCGAAATCCGTCCGTCCCAAAATACTTGCCCAAAACAATGCCTCCTCATTATGATTAGTTCTACCATTATACAACAATTTCGGTCAAAATACCGCTCTATGTTATTTTGACTCAATATCCACTATATATAAATTTCTTCATTTTACAAATAGAAAAAAAGAAATCTTCGCAGTTAGGTCCAAAAACTGACAGGTTGCGGGATATCCGCTTTTTATGTATGATACAAAAAGTGAAAAATGACCAGTCATTGTAACAGAAAGCAGGTGTACGAAATTGGAGAATCTGGAAACCAATCCCAACGCAAAGCACGACCATAAGCACAAGAAACACGGATTCACCGGTCAGCTCGGCTTTGTCATGGCGGCGGCGGGCAGCGCTGTCGGCGTCGGCAACCTATGGCGCTTCCCCTATCTGGCGGCCAAGGATGGCGGCGGGCTGTTCATTCTGATCTATTTGATCCTCACCTTCACCTTCGGTTTCACACTACTGACTTCTGATATCGCAGTCGGCAGAAGGACCGGCAAGAATTCCATCGGTGCCTATAGCGCCATGCATCCCAAGTGGCGTTTTCTTGGTATCATCACCTTCCTTGTCCCCGTGCTGATCATGACCTACTATGCCGTGATTGGTGGATGGATCACTAAGTATATCGTCGTCTACCTGCTGGGACAAGGGGAAGCGGCCGCGCAGGACGGCTTCTTTACCGCGTTTATTACCTCCCCCGTCCAGTCGACGCTCTATGCCGCTGCCTTCATGCTCTTTACGGCATGGATCGTCTACAACGGCGTGGAAAAAGGAATTGAGAAATATTCCCGCATTCTGATGCCCATCATGCTCGTCATGATCGTCGCGATCGCGCTCTTTTCTTTGACGCTTCGCCACACAGATGACGCCGGCATTACACGCACAGGACTGCAGGGCCTTGCCGTCTATCTGACGCCCAATTTCGAGGGGCTTACCTTGCGTCGTTTTCTGCAGATCCTTCTGGACGCCATGAGCCAGATTTTCTTCTCTCTCAGCGTTTCCATGGGAATCATGATCACCTACGGCTCTTATATCAAAAAGGATGTGGATATCAACGCTTCCATTCACCAGATTGAGTTTTTTGACACCGGCGTGGCGCTGCTGGCTGGTATGATGATCATCCCTTCCATCTTCGTGTTCGAAGGCATGGACGGCATGAAAGCGGGCCCCAGCCTCATGTTTATCTCCCTGCCCAAGGTGTTCGCATCCATGCACGGCCTGGGCCGGATCGTTGGACTCGCCTTTTTTGTCATGGCGGCCTTTGCAGCCCTGACAAGCTGCGTCTCCGTTCTGGAGACCATCACGGCCAACTGTATGGAAATCTTCCATACAAAAAGAAAGAGCACTACGATTGCACTGACTCTGCTTTATACAGCAGCGTCTGTGATCATAGCGCTCGGCTACAGCCTTTTCTATGTAGAAATTCAGCTTCCGACCGGCAGCGTCGGACAGCTTCTGGACCTCATGGACTACATCAGCAACAGCTTTATGATGCCCTTCATCTCCATGCTGTCTGCCATCCTGATCGGCTGGGTGATCGGCCCTTCCTGGGTCGTCGAGGAGGTCGAATACGGAGGACATACCTTCCGTCTAAAGGGCCTCTTCTCCATCATGATCAAGTATGTAGTACCTGTGATCATGTTCATTCTTTTCCTGGAGTCAGCCGGAATCCTGAATCTGTAAAGTACCGCTTATCCAACGCGACGATCCATCCTGCCATCATATAGAAGAAGGGCAAGTTTACGCGCTGAGATGTAAACAGCATCGGTTCAAACATGTCCACGATCAGCATATACAGCAGTATGAGCGGGATATACCACGCTCCTTGAAAGAGCAGTCGGTCTCCCGCTCGCATGATCCTTACACATCGGATCCCAAGCGAGATTAAAAAGTACACGAATACCAGCATTGCAGGGACACCAAGAGAGGCCGCCATCTGCAGATACAGATTATGTGCATGATATGGACCTGGCGTTATATTACAGACTTCCCTGTAGTAAGGCCGCAGCTGCCCCCTTGTTACTCCGATCAAAAAGGTTCTGGGATTATGGAAGATCACTTGCAGCGTACGTTTCCATATAGTTCCTCTTCCGTTTAACCCGGCGCTGGTAAGATTTCTCTCCTTGATCACATTTCCCGTGGAGGCTTCTGTTTTCTGCGCTGCCCCATCTGCGACAGCCCTATTTTGTGCAGTTTCCTCCGCGTCTTTATCATCCGTTTCCGTATTTTCTGTAACAGTCTGCACTTCCACCATTTTATTATTCAGGTAGCGGAACAGCATCTTTTGTGAAAATCGCACCAACACAATGCAGCTTAGTGCCAGCAGCAAACTGATGGCCAAGCGCAGGCGCGTTTCTCTTCTGTGCAGCTTTTTCCAGCCTACTATAAAAACCGTACTCCCAAGCACAGCGATGATACCCAAAAATGCCGACCTGCAATTCGACAAAAGAAGTACAGCCATATTGACAAGCATCTGTATTATATATAGACCCTTAATCAGTGGTTTTTGTGTAAGGATCATATAAACACAGAGCGTCACCATAACGCCTGCTGCTGTACCTGCTATATTGCGGTTGTTTCCCATTGACAGAGAATTGTTCACCGCCATTGCCAGCTTTTTCCCGGAAGGGAATACAATAAAATCCAACTGCAAATAGTGCCACAGACACCATGCCGAGTAAATCGTATGCTGCGTGACCACTATATGAATGATTCCTTCTATCACCGCTCTGGCCCGTCTTCTGCCGGCGTATTCTGCCATAGAGAAGTACGTCAAAGCAGTCATCGCTGCCATGTATAGGCAATAATCATTCGTTTGAAAGATGTCTTCGACTCCCAGGAGTCGATAAATCACACAGACCAGGATATACCACAAGAATAAGCCGATCAGAATAACCTGCTCTCGCGAACAGGCCCTCCTGCTCATGAGACGGATCCGCTTTACGCCCTCCGGTTCTCTCCAAAGCTTCAAGGCAAGATACACAAAGGCGCTAATGAGCAGGATCAGCGCAATCCAGCGCTCAAATCCCATATAATTTGCTTTGGGAAGAAAGCTCATCAAATCGTTTAGAACGATGTTAAGCAATGCAAGGAATACGAGTCCTCCAAAAAGAATCGCCTTCAAATATCTCATATTCTCTTTATAGGGATTTGTCATAATTTACCGTTCTCTTCTCTTCATTCTTAAATTCTTTTTGTTGGTCGCAATACCTTGTAGGATGTTATATACCGTCTGCTGTCCTAAGGATAGAACTAAATCAGCCTAAGCTATCTGTCCTCATACATTCCTTGCCGTTAACAAATAGTTCATTTTTTTATGCGCACGGCCTTAATTGCACTCCACTTCGAGTAATACTTTACACCATTAACCAATTTGTAGGTGCGAATGCGGACATAGTATTTCTGTCCCTTTTTGAGACTTCCGATTTTTCTCGTCAGTGTTGTGTTGGAAGTCACCCACGCATTTACAGATGGCGCAAAATCCTTATTCAGTGATAGCTCAATCTGATACCCTGTCCCGATCGTATTTTTCTTGTACGTAACCAGCACTTGCCCCGCCTTGGGACTGGTCAATCCGGTAATGCATGTCATCGTCGGATTGACGACAATCGGGACTCTCTTCGTCGCCGTTTTGTAATTGCTGTCCTCAGCTGTGATCGTAATGATCGCCTTACCGAGGAATCCGGCGCCAATCGTCACCTTTCCATCCGCCGTCACCTGCACGCCGTCTTTGTTGGAACTGTAGGCGATATCACCGCCAAGCGCTTCCGCACCGATCGCATAAGTTCTTTTGCTGGTCGAATAGACCTTGGTGATGCTGGCCGTTCCAACCGTGATCGCGTTGGGCGCCTTTTCGATCTGGAACTCCTCTGTGCGGGTGCCTGTATAGCCGTTTTCATCAATGCCGGTGATCGTAACTGACGCCGGTGTATCTTCTGTGGCTTCCGTGTTGTTGCTGTATTCAACTGTATAGTGGACGCCCTCTGTCAAAACATCGTCGCCATCCATAACGACCAGATCCGGCGTAAGCGCTTCTCCAGTGTATGTTAAGGCAGACAGTCCTGTGATATTGAGTTCTTCCACCGAGACCGGATTGACTACGACAGGCACTGTCTTTGTCACTGTCTTGTAATTGCTGTTCCCGGCCGTGATCGTGATAACCGCCTCGCCTATAAAGCCTGCACTGATCGTCACTTTTCCGTCGACGCTTACCTGCACGTCATCGTTGTTGGAGCTGTAGGCGATATCACCGCCAAGTGCTTCCGCTCCGATCGCATAAGTTCTGTTTCTGACCGAATACACTTCGGTGATGCCGGCTGTCTCAACTGTGATCGCATTGGCAGCCTTATCAATCTGAAACTCCTCTGTGCGTGTACCCGTGTAGCCGTTCTCATCAATGCCGGTAATCGTCACAAGCGCCGGTGCGTCCGGTATTTCCTCCGTGGCATCTATGTTGTTGCTGTATTCAACTGTATAATGGACGCCCTCTGTCAAAACATCGTCCCCATCCATGACAACCAGGTCCTGCGTAAGAGGTTCACCAGTGTATGTTTTGTCAACGATACCTGTGAAAGTGAGCGTTGGAAGATAGCGAAAGTTTTGATCACTTAGTGTAAGTTCTTCTGTATTCCAAACACTAAGCGCGTCCTGATCATATGTATACAGGTAACCGCAGTCAACCGTATATCCATCCTGCGGAGTTCCCACTGCGCCGACCAGAAAGAGTTTATTACTTCCTACAGAACCTATATCACAGTTAGTAACATCAACAATATAGTTCCTGTCATTAAACATCGAGACGACATTCCACATGTGCCCCCCGCCTCCGCTGCCAAAGTCCACATCACCTGTGATTAGGAGGCATCCCAATTCATTATCAAATGTTGACTGATTGAACAGATACTGGAAGGCCTTGGAATATCCCTCACAGACAACCTTTGTCTGGGGGTCCTGGTCAAAGACCCAAATGAGCTGCCACGGATCGCCATAATCAGTATTACTGAAATTTGAGTAATTATATGACGTTAGTCTGCAAACCTCGTCTCGGTAGCTGACCAGCTTTTGGTAATCGTCTTCATCCGCATGCTGCTCCACGATCGAAACCGCATAAGCGGCAGAGTCGCGGACAGTCTGTCCGATTGAAGTATCTACTTCATAGTCTCCTGACGCATATTCTTCCTGGACAGGGAGTTTAGCAATGCAATTGCTTGACAGCCAAACTCTGTTTTCTTCAGGGTTCTCGCTCTTGGTATACTTGCTAAGGCTGTATGGTGTTAAATATGACGAAGCATTCTTTTTATACCAGTACAGAAGATATGGGTGATCGGCTAATAGTGCGTTTATAATTAAATCCCAGTCATAATTAACCTGCTCTCTGATCACTTGCTTAGCCTCAGCAGTTAGTTTTCCGTCTTCTCCAACAACCGTAGTAACGCCAAGGCTATAGAGTTCTGCAAATGTCCATTCCGTCTTTTCCAGACCCATGTCGCTGATTTTTATAGTAAATATTGTTTCTGTGCGCTCCCCTGACTCAATGAGAGGAAGCTGAGAGCTTATGTAATCATAGAGTGCTCTGTCATAACCGGTAAGCCGACTGCCGGCTGAAGGTCGCCTTGCCTTCAGCATACGTGAGTCCTTACCACCAATTCCAAACGCGTTATCTACATAGGCGGCGAACATCTCATCCGAGGAAGCGCCTCCTTCCGGAACTACGCTTTCTTCTTCTGCGAGCTCTTCTTCGTCAGAAATCTCTTCCTGATCAGCGGATTCCTCTTTCTTGTCTTCTGTAATTACTTCATTGTCCGCAGTTTCTTCTGCTGCTAATTCTGCGGTATCCGATTCTGCTGCGGTGTCTGCCTCCTCTTCAGTGTCTTCTTCGGATGCAGCGATTGATTCCTCTCCCGCGTCTGCCTCAGATGCAGCGATTGATTCCTCTTCCGCGTCTGCCTCAGATGCAGCGACTGATTCCTCTTCTGTATCTGCTTCGGTTACGGAGTCTGTCTCATCCACGGTTTCTTCTGCTGTTTCAGAATCTGCCTCCTCTGTGACAGTTTCAGTTGTCTCTTCAACACTTTCTTCTATTGAAATTGTTTCTGCTGCTACTGCCGTGATCACATTTGCAGGACAACATCCCGACACTGCAAGAACAATTGTCAACAGGATTGCATACCACTTAAAACTTCTCATAGCTTTGTTCACCTGTCTCTTTCACGTATCACTTTCACGAAAACTAACAAATTATTATATCATATTTAAACATATTCTCACAATGCAGCGAGAGGCCCCCCCTGAAAGGCCTATCTCCGAGGTCTTTCGCATTTTTGTCGCCTGCGGTACCGATCCAGCCAATTTGCCAGCAGTACGCCTGCCGCAACGCCCACACTGTCGAGGAGCATGTCTCTCACTTCACAGCTCCTCCCCTCCACAAACAACTGATGTATTTCATCACTGACCGCATACAGCGTCCCGATCACCCACGGTAGAACAATCCTGTGCATTCTGTCGGAGGCGGCGCTTTGTGAGGTCAGTCGATTTTGGGGCACAGATACATTGATCCTGCCGCATTTCCATTCCAGATAGTCACGAACTGTGTAAAACAGGCTCATTCCCAGCGCCGCAAACTCCGTCACATGGGCTGCCTTGCGCACAGCGAACGTGACACTCTCCGAGGGCTTCCCCAGGATCCATGCGACAATCCTCTCCAGATGCCCGCTCATCTCCGAAGACAGAACCGCCGGCAGCGCCGACTGATAGAAAATAAAGGCCATGATCAGGATCGTGATCCCAGTATGAATCTGCAGTTTATATTTTTGATACACTTAAATTCTCCGAATCAACTGAGGATATAGGCCTTGAAGGGCGACTATAGCTCTCGAGCGTGGAGTCCCTGAAAGGCCTATATCCGAGGTTTTCTTAATTTGTGGAGTCCCTGGAGGACCCATATCCGAGGCCTTCGGGCGATCACTCCTGCGGCCCCCTATACTCCAGACACAGCATCGTCAGATCATCGAACTGCTCATCCGTTCCGACGAAGTGATCCACCGCCACACGAACACTTCGCAGGATCTCATAGGGCCTGTCGTCTGCTTTTTTATTTAACGCCTCCAGCATCCTTTCCATTCCGAACAGCTCATTCTTGTTGCGTGTCGCTTCCACGACGCCATCCGTGTAGAGAAACAGCTTGTCACCGGGCTTAAGCTGCATATCATATTCCCTGTACTTTACTCCGTCAAGTCCGCCGAGCACAAGACCATGCTTGTCCTTGAGGATCTCAAACTTTCCGTTTTGCATCACAACCGGATACTCATGGCCCGCATTTGCCGCGGTGATCTTTCCGGTACTGATTTCCAGAATGCCCAGCCACACAGTAACAAACATCTCCATTTTATTGTTGGAGCAAAGGGCTTCGTTGGTCTTGGTCAAAATCTCGCCCGCCGACCTTCCCAGCATTGCGCAGCTCTGCAGAATGATCTTGGAAATCATCATAAACAGTGCGGCCGGTACGCCTTTGCCGCTGACGTCCGCCATCACGACACAAAGGTGGTCTTCATCGATCAGGAAGAAGTCGTAAAAATCGCCGCCTACTTCTCTGGCCGGGTCCATGACTGCATAAATGTCGAATTCTTTTCTCTCCGGGAAGGCGGGGAAAATGCTGGGCAGCATACTCTCCTGGATCTGGTTGGCCATCTGCAGTTCTGTGCTGATTCTCTCTTTTTCCGCAGTGACCGTCTTCACCTTATCCAGATACAGAACTGTCTTATGGGACAACTTGGCAAAAGACTCCGCGAGCACCTCGATCTCATCCCCGGTTCGATATTCATTTCTCATGGTAAATTCCAGATTCTCTTCGCTCAGCGATGCGATCTGACGCGTGATGTTGTTGAGCGGCTGTACAATTCTTTTACCAAGAAGCAGCGCCACGGCCAACATAAGAATCGTCACAAAGAGAAGCAGGACCATAACTGTCGTCCGTGATCGATTGAATTTCTCCAGATACGTAAGAGCGGCATCGTCCTGAATGATCTGATAATTATCGCGCAGCAGAGCAACCGGCTGCGCCGTAAGATCCTGCTTGAAAGCGGCGAGCATTGTCCAGCCGACTGTCTCCATCGGCACGCCGATCATGTAATAGACGCCATCTTCCATCGTGACCAGACGCACATCGGTCTTCTTCGTCGCCGCGTCCTTGACCAGCGCCGCCAGCTCCGTATTAGAGGACGCACGCAGATCTGCCGCTTCCGCAGAGTGAAGCACCTTGAAAGGTCCCTCTGTTTTGGGCGAAAAAACCACATGTCCATTGTGGTTGATCACACAATAAAAACCGCCATTCTTTTCCGAGGCCTGCACCTTGTCCTGCATGGAAGTCAGAAACAGGTCGGAACCGACCACCGCTGCAAGTTCCCCGTCTACATAGATGGGCATGGCGCAGACAATACCAATATCACCGGTAAACGCATCGACTTCCACATCGGTGAAAATCAGTTTTCCTGCCTCTACCGCCATCTGGTACCAAGGGCGGGTGCGGGGATCATAGCTGACCATAGTGCCGTCGGAATTGTATTTTGACAAAGAGCGGTCATCTGTTACGAGAAATGCGCCTTCGGGGAGCGCGACAAAACAGGAATTGGTCTCTGCGGACGCGCCAAAAAGCGAGATCATCATGTCCGACATGTTGGCAGCAACGGCGATCTTGTCGGCAATTGCATCCTCCTCCACGCCGTCAGCCAGAATGAGCTGGGCGGTGACTTCGCCGTTTCTCGCCGGATCCGGCTGCGCATACGCCACGCGGGGTGCGTTGTCCGGGTCGCTGAAGAGCTTGCCTGCGTAGTCGCCGAGCATCTCCACCCGATTCTTAAGGCCGCCAAATAGCTCGTCGGAAAGCTCCGCCTCTTTATCGGTCAGCTGATCCATGCTCTGCGTGACCACTTGATCCATCACATTGCCGGTGATCTCAGAGATCGATTCCAGCTGTCGCTCGTTGGTGTCCTCGTTCAGATCAGCCAGCATGCCGCTCTGGTAGAGAAAACCGGCCATAAAAGCAGCCGCAGTGAGAAACACGGTTGCCAGGATCAGATTAAATACTTTATTCTCTATTCCGCCAATTACCAGATTTCGTATCTTTTTCACGCACTGCTCCTTCCGGTCACAGGGTCTTCCGATCACAGGGTCGCCCTTTGATCACATCAACTCATTCTATCACAAAAACCATAGGGTCGCCCTCTGATCACGATTACTTTATTGTTTCATCAACCACGCGAACGCCTTCGCTGTTCGAAGATCCGCGTCCTTGAAGTGATTTCCTTTATTCCATTCCAGCACGCTCTCTATGCCTGACGCCTGCAGCACGTCATATCCCTGCCGAATCGCATTTCCCACCTGTGCCATCACCGGATTTCTCGTTCGCTCCTCCCGGTCGCCCAGGCTCAGGTACACTTTGCCCGGCTTCATCTCATTTCCGCGCATATAGTCCACAAATCCCGGGAACCAGATCGATGGCGACGCCGCTGCAATTCCGTCGAAGCGGTCCGTCTGGTATCCCGCCCACAGAGCGAACAGGCCTGCCAGAGAGTAGCCGCCGAGAAATGTTTTGACACCAGGTTCTGCCTCCGCAGATACCGCATGTTGCAAGAGAAACGCCAGTGTATCCTGCGCTCCTCCGCAAAAATCCTCATTGCCGAACACCGCCGGCGCCGCCCATGGCGACAGATCCCGGTTCCAGTTCTCCACCCTGACCGCCTGCAGGCCAAAATCCTGTCCGCCCGACAGTTCCCGGATCAGCGCCACTTCATTTTCAAGAAACCCCATGTCATGGTCATCCACCATCTGCACAAGCTGCGTCGCCGCCATCGGATTACCGTATGTAAGGACTTCAAGATTGCTCATCGTTTTCACCTGCCTTACACTTTCCTACCTACTTTATTATAGCACCGCCAAACGGCTCCCCGCCCCAATAGGCGAAGAGCCGTTTTCAAATACTATTCTACTCACAAGTGACTTCTCACAAAGCAGCAACTCTGCCGCTGCGTAGTCAATAATAGCTGATTCTTCTAGGCGGAAGCCCTTCTTCCGGATTTCCGTAGTACTCGCTCGAACCAAGGCCGAGGATCAGCGTGAACAGAGGGGTCAGGAATGTCAGTCCCAGTCCAAACAGCACGCCGTGTCCGAATCTCTGCGCCAGCTTGATATTCATAACCAGGTTGATGACTGCAACTACAAAGCCTGCGATCGTCGACAATATGCTGAGGATTGCCGGAACAGCCTCGCCGTTCTCAGTAAGTGTTGAAATCCTGCCGGAGAGCAATCCGGAAACGCAGGTCAGTGCGAAAAGACACCAGAAGGCTGTCGTTTTCCATGAAATCTTATACGTGCAATAATCACTGTAAAAGGGAATCAAGGATTTCCATCCCGCAATACCCGCTTTGTCAAAAACGCGCCACCTTGCGATCAGAATGATCACGTACCACGCCGCCCAAAAAGCAAGGGCGCTCATCACAACTCCAAGAATTCCGAATGCTGCATATGTCTCCATTTTATTTAACACCTTTCTATCTATAATACTATGATCCATTCATCTATGTGCGCTGTTTTCCCGCACATCTATATCTACGCATGCCGCCGCTATAATCCACATTTTTTTCAAAAAAACGTATCAGAATCAAAGGGTCGCCCTTTGATCATGGACAAAACCTCGGATATAGGCCCTTCTGGGCTCCACGCTCGAGAGCTGAAAGTCGCCTTCAGGGCCTATATCCTTGGTAAGCAAAGATCACGCCTCTAATACACGAAAACCCTTGCGCCATGCGCCGGCACAAGGCACGCCAGCCCGCCCGAGCTGAACGCCGCCTCCGCGCCTGTCCACAATTCCCGGATCCGGCCACCATCATACGGCTTGTATCCCCGGTCCGCAATCGCACCGACCCAGCAGTGCACGGCTCGCTCTTCATCCGCCAGGTTGAACAGTGCAATATAACCTCGATCCTTCGCCGGATCCCTCGAGACCCAGATTGCATACTCATCGGTCCGCGCCAGCTGCATCGCGTACTGTCCGCATCGCTGCATGTCCAGCACATCCCGATTGGTCAGAAGTGCCAGCGTGAAATCATCCAGCTTGGTCAGCTCCGCGCCGGCCATCAACGGTGACCCGGCGATGCACCACAAGCTCATCATCGTCCGCTGCTCCTCTACGGTCAGCGCCGACTGCCTTTCCACCTTTTTGTCAAAACATCCCCCAATCACACCAACTGGCAGCATATCGCAATCCGGGTAGCAGCCGGGCTGGTTTTTGCCCTGCCAGAGTTCACAGCGGCGGAACATATCCTTGAGGAGCGGCCACGAATCCCAGAAATCGTCCGTGATCCGCCACATATTCGCATTGGCAGCATAGAATGCGGCCTCCGATATTTTGGCAGGGCCGGGGGAAAGCGACAGCACGATTGGCCGTCCGCATTTCATGATCGCATTATGCAGCAGCTCAATCTCCCGATGCGCGGTCGGCGCGTCCTCGCGGCAGATATCGTCGCACTTGATGAAGTCCACGCCCCACGACGTATATAGCTGCATGATCGAATCATAATACATCTGCGCCTCCGGCATATTCACCCGAAGCCCGTACATATAGGGATTCCAAGGACAAATGTTGGCAGGATCGGCTAACTGATCCGCTGTCACATCCGTCCCCAGGAGCCCCCTGTGCTCATGCGCCGCCGCACGCGGAATGCCCCGCATAATGTGGATCCCGAATTTCAGCCCCAACGAATGAATATACTCTGCCAAAACACTGAATCCATTCCCACCGGCCGCCGACGGAAACCGCACCGGATCCGGAATAAGCCGCGAATATTCATCCATCAAAAGCTCGCCAAAAGGAAGATACTGGTACTTGTCGCTCTGCGAACCGGCGTCCACTGCGTACCAGGAGATATCGATCACCACGTACTCCCAGCCAAATTCCTTCAGATGCGCCGCCATGTATTCGGCGTTCGCGCGAACCTGCGCCTCATTTACTTCCGTATTGTAATAATCATAGCTGTTCCACCCCATCGGCGGATTCTGTGCAAAATCATTCTTGTTCATCACTCTCTCTCCTTCGCGATCACAGGGCCGTGATCATAGGGTCACCCTGTGAGTTCTGTGGGTTCTATCCTCTTTTCTTTTTCCTATACCGCGCACACCGGATTGCATTCTTGCTCCGCTGTTCCAACTTGTAGACGACATCCTGATAGGGAATATTGACAGAAACAGAAACCTTGCTGATCCGCAGCTCTTTACTGATGCGCTCTACCGCTTCTGCGGCGGTCAGTATTTTGCCAGCGGTGTCGGGATCATCCTCATCGCGGACGCCTTCTTTCGTGTATCGATCATACAATTCCTGCACTTGCCGGCTTCTTGCGGTTGTCCAGCAGCCACCAGTTACAAGAATTTTCTTAATCTTGGAGGTTGATAGACGAATACCCTCTTCCTCCAGTTCCTTTTGAAAGGCCACGAGCGACTTATGCGCTGCTAAAACGCCGGGACGCCAGTCCTCGCCGGCTATCTTTGGATTGTTTCCCGCCGTCGGAGGATTCGATTCCTCGATCCGGTCATCGTAATAGTCATTATAAAGATCACAAATGTGTTTGATGTATTCGTTGGAAGGATTCATCCGCTTCCCCCTTTCGAACAAAATGCTTACTTTCTATATAGTATAGACGATTCATGTTATTTAACTCAATTGCAAAATGCTGCGAGCTCACAGGAAGCCGTGATTTCGCAATACATATGGCACTGTACAGGGTCACATATAATCATTCATTATTAAACCTGTATTCGTTTTGCCTTGTGGGCGGACGCCTCGATGCATCTTACTATTTGATTTCTGTCTGTCTATGATGCATTTTCTCTGCCGCCTAAAAAAAGTTGCATCCTGCGCGACGTGATTTTAAAAGCTATGATGCATATTGGGGTTCTGAAAATAAACGAGTACTTTAAGACACAAAAATAGCGGCCCCGCAAGGCCGCATATCTGGAAATAGATTTGCTTTTAGTTTCATTAACTGCCACCGAACCACAAATTAATGATATAATGCATATAATCAATCCATATTACGTTTATATCATCACTACAAGGTACTGCATTTTCATGCAGCAAAAAAGATTCGTTCAGTCACATATTTGCGTGGAGTGTTATACTCCACGAAAAAGCCGCCAATCCCGCTGTAAAAACAGCAGGTTGACGGCTATTTGACCACTTAACTGACGGTGAATAGATCCGAAAGCATGTTCATATTCTTTTGTTTGAGATCCATAGACGGATGCACATATCTGTTCAAGGTGATGTTTACGGTTGAATGTCCTAGGATCTCGCTAAGGCTCTTTATGTCAAAACCCAGCTCGACACAGCGTGTTGCAAAAGTATGCCGCAAGGCGTGGAAGTTAGCATGCTTGATTCCCAGATCCAAGAGTATGCTTTTGAAACGGCTTTGTACCAGACGAGGCTCCATATAGCGATTGGGCAAGCCTGTCAAAAGGTATGCATCACTTTGCTTTCTGTTTTGCTGCAACAATTTATATATTTCGTCAGGCAAGGGGATTGCCCGAATGGAAGAATCGCTTTTAGGCGATGAGATCACCACTTTCGTTTTCTTATCACTATCATTCGCCTGTTGCAAGCGCTGCAGTGTTTCGTCCACTTGCAGTATTGGCTCGTCTAAAGAGACTTTCTTCCAAGTTAAAGCACAGATTTCACCTACTCTTAGCCCGGTGTACATGCACAAAAGAATGCCAAGATTACAGGGATTGAGGTTTTCACGCAGGTAAGAATCCAACTTTTGTTGTTCGGCAACTGTGAAAACTCTTATTGTGCTGCGTGGAAGTTTGACTGCTATGCCAGTTATACTCGCGACATTTAGTCCCTTTTCTTCCGATGCGTAATTGAAGATGCTTCTGAGTATTGATAAGGTATCTGCAATTGTCTTCGGGGATAATCCTGTGCTATCTTTTCCACCTGATTCAGCAAGCTTAATGCATAATGAAGACACTTCAGCACGAGTAATTGATTCAACCGGACGTCCCGAAAAGGCAGGGCAAAGATAGTCGTGTAAAGAGTTTGAATACTTAACATAGGTTGACTCTTTAATCTGTGGCTTTAAAAACGCCATCCACTCATACGCAATTGAATCGAACAGTGTTCCAGGTTGATAGGTAACGAGATTACTCGGTGACTCTTGGATCCCAGGTACAGTCGTCTTTATATAGGAAAGCTTTTCTTTTACGTCAGCGTATGACAATGCATATACATAGCCATACTGTGCTTTTCCGTACGCATGACCTTTGATATATCGTCCTTCCCACCTTCCATCTTTGCGCTTATATATATTCTCTCCACGTCTCGGCACGGAAACTCACCTTCCTTTAGGGCAGTTTTAACGGCGAATGATTGATTATCTCTCTTTTTTGCTACTATTACATTAATGTGTTTATGTTATTTCAGTAGTTTGTTCACTGCTATTGACCTGATTGACATTTTAGTGGCTTTCATGTAGTATGGGCTTGAACCAAATTACTATTCGTGGAGTATAACACTCCACGATTTTTTTGCACTTACACTCTACTTCATAGACCTCATTCTATCTCTCGAACGCAGACTGCCAAACGAAAGAGCTTCATCGCCCTTCCCAATGCAGCCAGCACTCCAGCCCTCTCAGCTTCCAAGGCACTGCACTTTCCAATCAGGCAAGTCGTACATTTGTTCTGTTTTATGCACCTATTATTTCTCAAATTGCTGTAATCTTCAATACGATACCACATATTCCGCTGAACGAATATTCATCAATAAACAATCACTTCTACCATCAAAAAAGGTACCGCCAATCGCTCATCACGACTGGCGGTACCTTTACCGTTTCGCTATTAAATTCTTATGACTGTCTACATTAGTAATATGTCGTGTAGAAGTGGAAGTGTCCGGCATAGAAACTGGATGTATTTCCATTGGAATTATAATACTTGCCACTCACTTTTCTTCTGGCAATGACTTTGTAGTAATAGTTCTGGTACTTAACAAACTTCTTGCCATTGAAAGAGCTCAGTACAACAGAGCGGGATTTCGCATTGCCCTTCACGGTTGCCACTTTCTTCCAGCCGCTCTTGCCTGTGGTCGACATAAAGACCAGATAATCCGCCGCTCCCGTCACAGGGCTCCAGGAAATTTTGGCTTTCATGCTTCCGGCCTGGGTTGCATTGACCTTTCCCGCTACGCCAAGCAACGGAACAATCATGACTTTCGGGGACCAAGCGCTCCATGCGCCAGTGCTTCTTCTCGCACGGACGCGGACAAATGCGCAGCTCAGTTTAGGCATTCCCTGCACCCAGCAAGTATTATATCTGTCCTCAGAGATATAGTTCCAAGATTTTGCCGTTTTCACCAGCTTATTGGAATTATTGAAGACCTGATACTGGAACTCATAAATGTCCTGCGCCTTTGTAACCATGTAGCACTGTCCGGGACCGCTCCACTTGTAGAACTTGATGCCGGCGACAGACAGGCTTGCAGCTTCTGTCTGAACAGGAGCAAAAACGCCTGCGACAAGAAATGCTGCCAACAACAACGTAGCAATTCTCTTCATTACCTTCATAAATCTACCTCCCTATAGGTGTCATGAAATGCTCGTAATTTCATTATAAACATCTCTAGGACTTCATTCAATAAAAAGTAACCGTCACCCGACAACAATATCCCAAATTGTGAAGTACCCGCGGACGACTATAGTCGGCCGCGGGTTTACGCACCTTTTCGATAAAGTTATACCTACTTTTTCACTTTCACCTTCTTCACATCGCTCCACGTAGAATAGTACGTCTTTCCTTTGTACACTCGATAGCTGCACACGCGGAACTGATACGTCTTACCTTTGGTAAGCTTCTTGATCGTGACCTGCGGGTAATTGGACTTGGTGGTAATGGTCTTAACGCCACTGTTAAAATTTTTACCATACGTATACTCAATCTTGTACCCAGTCGCCGCACTGTTCTTCACAAGCTTTAAGAGCACTTTGCCTGCCGAATGGTTGCTAGCGGAAGTAATCTTCATAGGCTCAAGCCATAATGATGCGGCATATCGGACCTTGGTACTCTTTCCCGCCTCATTCTCAGCTTGAATCATATAGTTGTAGAAAGTGCCGTTTGTAAGCGATGTTGTATATTTTTTATATACCAGACCAATGTCTCTGAGTGAATTTGCACTCTGAATGAGCGTTCGTATGATCGTGCCATTGCGGTAAATATTATACTTGGTTGCACCAGGCACTTTACTCCAGCTTAAATGGACGCCTTCTTTCCAGTTTGTGGCGCTAAATCTGGTCGGTGCCCCCGGAACAACGCTGATCGTGACATTCTTTACCGTTTTTGCATAATCGCCAGTCTCTTCTGTTGTAATAGAAATGACAGTTGCTCCCTGCTTTTTCGCAGTGACATTGCCTTTCTGATCAATTGTAGCAACGGTTTTATCGGAAGAACGGAAACTAACCTTTGCAGACTGTTTCACATCGGATACAGCAAGCTTTGTCTTGCCGCCAACCAAAAGGCGATTCGCATGTTTGCCAATCTTGATATTCTGAGACGCTTTTCGTATTGTGAAACTCTTCGATTTACTGCCAGTGTAACGTCCCTGGTCCACCGCCGAAATCGTAACAGTCGCAGTTCCCGCCTTCACATTGTTCTCGTATGTAACTGCATAATCCACGCCGTTCTGCAGCGTCTCGCCCTTGTAGCGAACAGTAACGATAGGCTCCCGCGCTGTCCAGTCGCACACATAGATGCTGCGGGACAGGATGATCTGTGCAATGCCCAAGTCCTTCGTATTTGCAAGCTTCACAACGAAATACGCGGTCTTCATCGTGCCGAATCGGTCCGTCACCATGCACGAATACTGCGTATCATAAGAAGGCTTCACGGTCAAAATACCGCTGTTCGCCGAATCGATCCTCGTCCAGCCGGACTGATTGTAGAGTTCACGTTCGTACCACACATAGCGAAGGCCGCTGGCATCATCCGCCGTCACCCTGGACCGAAGCTTCACGCTGGCTCCCTGCGCAACATCCGTGTATGTCAATTCGTTCCGAATCTCATCATAAGAAGCGCTCGCACTGTTGACCGGTACAATCGAAAGCTCATTATCCAGCACTATGTCAAAATACACCGGCAATACATTTCCATATCCATCGTCAACTTTGCAGACATATGTCCCGTTGCCATTCGGCGTCACCTTGGCAGTGCAGCGATCGCCGACCGCAGTCATCTCATTTCCATTTGGATCAAACCACTTGTAGCTAATCTCCCAGCTCTCGCTGCTGCTCGCTTTTACTGTGAGTGTTGCTTCTTCGCCTTCCTCACACAGCACCTTGACCCTGTCCGCATAACGACCGTCCACCATAGGTGCGCCGTCCGGGTAAGCCTTAAAGCCTGTACCAATGACCACCTTGAATTCCACGCATCTGGAATTGCCGCGGCGGTCCGAGAAACGACATTCATAGAATCCGGGTTTCTCTGCTGTGACGCGATACTGATTGCTATTGCCAGTGAGGATGGTCGCCGTATTGCTGCCCGGCGCAAAGTAGAACCATCCGTAATCGAGTCCTTCCGTATAATCTGCTGCAACATCAACCTTAAGGGTACACGGCTCCTCCATCTCCTTTGTGACGGTTGTCTTGTACTTGTAGTAGCCGTCAAAAGACAGCGTTCCATTCGGAGAAGACACCTTGAGATTATTCTTAATTATATAGAAATAAGAAACGCCGTAATTACCACACGCATCCTGAACGACGCACTTATAGCGCACAGATTTTTCCGGTTTTCCGCTCACAGAAAGCGAGCTGATCACAGAATCCGCAGCAGCTGCCTGCTTTCCGCCGCTCACAGCCGTCCACGCAGGATCTTCGAAGTCCCCGACATACCATCTGTACTTTGCCTCGGACAGGTTGCTGCCTTTCACTACTGTATTGAGTGAGACCTGGTCTGCTGTGTCGGCATCCAGATATACATAATTTTCTTTTCCATCGCCTGCAGTTTCAGCACCTTCCGGATACACAGTCAGTCCGCCACAGATTTGCAAATCAAACGATGCACTGTCAGAATTGTCATACGTGTCCTTGACTGTGCAGATATAGGTACCTGCTTCCGGCACATTCAGGTGAAGGCTCTTGGATGTCTTTCCATCCAGTTTCTTGCGAATCATAGACGGATAGGAGTCGCTTCCATCCTCCGCCATCTTGTACCATTGATACGTGAGGCCTGTTTGATCCGTCGAATCCGTTACTACGCTGAGTGTGATTGGTTCCTGGCTGTCCAGATTGAAATGTGCTTTTTTCTGCGGCAGTCCATTCCCATCCAGGCCTGCATTGTCCACATACGCATGTAGATAACTGTTTACCTTAACGGTGAAATAGACAAGATCATATGCGCCGTAAGGGGACGTGACCTTGCAGCTGTACGTGGTGTTCTTGGTCACATTGACCGTATAATTGGCATCAACTGCCCCTTTAATGTCTTTCCCGTTTGCGTCGCGCCACTGATAGGTCAGTTTGCTGGCAAATGGAGAATCGACGGATGTCTGCAGCGTCACTTGGCTGCCATAATCCGCTGTCACATTCTCATTGACCGCTGTGAGGCTGACATAATCCGAGACGTTAAAGTGGAATGTGACCGTCTTGGTGTTTTGGCCGTCCGACACTGTACAGGTAAAAGTGCGATCGCCCACAACAACTGGTGTGAATGTATATGTGTCCGTCACGGCATCCGGAATCAATGTGCCGTTTTTCTTGTGCCACTCAAACGTAAGAGGCAGCGCTGAACCAGCGTCAACCTTGAGGGTCACCTCCTTGCCAACTGTCTGCATATACGCAACATCACACGCCCTTGCGTAGAAGGAAGGCCGCTCTACATGGAGCTCCATATCAAATGCCACATCTCCATTGCCCACAAGCAGGTAGTACGTATGCCCTGCCGTCAGCTCCTGGGAAATGAAAAAGATCTTGTCATCATCCCGCAGAAAGTCCTTCTGGTCAAAAGCCAGTTCATCCTGCGCATCTGCTGAGCCGAGTAAGTAACAATCCGCGATTGCATATTTGTAAGATGAGGTCGCATATATAGTGTGTATGCCGCTCTCTGTGGGCGTGAACTTCAAATAGTACTCGCCGTGGTCCTCCAGCGTGAACGTGCACGTGCCGTTGACATGAATATCCACTGCGGTTTCGAAGCTTCCGCCTGGATCAGAGGCCGTAAGTTTCTTAGCGTCTACCGCCAGTTCGGTTTCGTCGGTCGTTTCGCCAGTGGGTTCCTCAACGGCCGCTGCTTCCGTCGCTTCTTCACTCGTGGCAGCTGTTTGGCCTTCGACCGCCATTTCGGGATCAGAATCTGTTTCTTCCTCTCCACTGTCTTCGCCGGATGTATTTAAATCTGTGCTGCCGGCCTCACTTGCCTCTTCTGCACCACTACGGACTGTGGATACGGGTTCTCCTACCGTAGAAGGATTCGTCTCGCCCGCTTCCGTCGTCACAGCCCCTCTGTCCGTATCATCCGGGATGACTTCTACTTGCTTAGATGAATCTGTACTGCTCTCGTCGGTGTTTTGACCCTGCACGGATTCTGAAGCACTTATTGTCTCTTCCTCTGATGCAAAAGCGCTGATCCCAGGTGCTGTCACACAGCTCGATATGCCGATCACTGCTGTCAGAATCAGAGCCATGATCTGTTGCTTATTCATTGGTCCTCCTAGTGTAAAAAACCATCCTATGATATTGCAGCGTACCGGCCTCACAGTTACAACTGCCGGCACAGCTGCCCGTCTGCCTCAGGATTGCCGCCGTTGTATCGTACAACTGCCGCCAATCAGAGGTATTGGTCATTTTAACGCGGGATTTATGGGTTCGCAACACTTTATATGCTGTTTCTGCCGCCTCTGGTCCCATATTGCACCAAAGTACGCAACATAAATATTTTTCAAACATTTTACAGATCATTTGTATGCCCTTTACCATCTTTTTATGATCGTCGAACAGATGGCCCTGCAAAAAGAAAACCGCCCGGAGGGGATTCCCTCCGGGCGGCTTCACTTTCATTATGAGGTGTTATGAAATCATATCTGCCAAGCCACGCAATTGTGATCTATACCTGCTCAGCTCTTACTTTGTAATCTTGATCTTTCTCGTCGCACTCCAAGCAGAGTAATATGTCTTGCCGCTGACCTTCTTGTAAGATCTGACTCTGACATAATAGGTCTTGCCCTTGGTAAGACTTCCGATGACTTTGGACACAATGCTGTTCTTGGTCACACTTACCGTCTTAGCACCGCTGAAGTTGCTCTTGAGACCATACTGGATCTGATAGCCATTTGCCTTGGCATTCTTCGCCCACTTGACAGTCATCTTCTTGGAAGCACTGTTGGTTGCAGTGGGTGTCCCGGGACGGTTCAGCTTGTAGTAAACAACGGACTTAAACTGCGAGCTGACACCGGTAGCAGCCTTCGCATAGATTTTGAATGTATACTTGGTACCATTGGTGTTGGCGCCGGCATCCGTCCAGGTTGCGACATTGCCGACAGTCTTGATCGGCTTCTTGCTGCCGTTTCGATAAATCTCATAATAGGTTGCGCCTGCAACCTTGGCCCATGTCAGCTTGATGCCCTTGCCATTGGCTGCCGCTGCCGCCTTGAAGCTTGTCGTAGCCTTAGGTCTGACCTTGACACTGCAGGTAACAACTGCAGAATTATGGTTGCGGTCTCCGGCTGCCGTAACAGTCATCTTGGTAGATCCAACTGCAGAACCAGTGATTGTAATCTTGTAGATAGAAGGTTCTCCATCTTCAGCACTGTTATCAGAAACCGCAATCTTTGCAAAGCTGGGCGTTCCAACTGCCGCACTCACTTCACCGACAGCACCGGTCACTGTAACCTTGGCGGTCTTTCCAGCATCCATAACTGCCGACGTTGCCGAAATAGTGACACTCTGCGCAGCCTTATGAATCACAAACGGGATTTCCACAACGCCTGTTGCAGTCTCACCGTCTCCGGTGATCACCACCTTGGGCGCATTCTCTGCAATCACGCTTCCGCTCGTACCGGCCGCCGCGCTACTAGCTCCTGCAGATGCTCCAGCATCACTCTCATCGTCCATGCCGGGCTCCCAGGCGTCGATATTGTTCACATATTCGACCGTGAATCCTTCATGAATTACATTTCCGTCAACCGTGACGGTAACACCGGGTTTCTTGGCATTTCCGTCATAGGTGAACTCTTCCGGATTAAGCGTAATCACCGCCTGATGCAGGTCGATCAACGTACGGTCGATGACTGTCACATTGACATTGATCTCTGCAGGTTCATAGTTATCGTTTCCGGCTGCCGCCACTGTAATGGCAGTCTCGCCAGCGCCGATACCGGTAACCGTTCCATCCGGAGCAACTGTTGCAATAGACTCGTTCTGGCTCGTGTAAGTGACAGCGGACTGCGCGCCGGTCACTTCGATCTTAGCACTGTCACCCTGCTTTATGCGCAGGTCGTTCGCACGCAGCACCTGCTGTGCCTTCAGGATCCAGTAGTTCTCTGTCACAGATCCGTCGTAGTTTCCTTTACCCGTAACTGTCACAGAATACGCACCGGCATTCGTGCTCTCCCCGCTAAATGTAACTACATAATCCTCGTCGGCTGTAAGCGGAACACCGTTGCAAACGACAGTAATGACAGGTTTCTGCTCGCTTCCATTATAAGTAAACGCAGTATCAGACAGGCTGACCGCAACTTTGGAAGCATCAGACAGGCTGATCGGCTCAACTGTGACTGTGAATGTAGTCACTGTAAGCTCATAGTTGTTATCTTCTGCAGCTGTCACAGTGATCGTCGTCGAGCCTGCGCCCGTGCCGGTCACAGTTCCGTCTGCAGTAACAGTTGCTACGTCTGTGTTTTGGCTCTCATACGTGACAGATGTTGCAGCACCCGTGACGACAGCCTGCGCTGTTTCGCTAAATACGATGCTCACATCCTGTGCACTGATCGTCTGCGCTGCCTTCTTGATCGTGTAACTCTTCGTGACGTTTCCGGTGTAATTGCCGATACCCTTGATCGTCACAGTCTTGTCGCCGGCGTTCGTACTCTCGCCAAACTCCACTGTATAGTCTCTGTCAACAGCAAGCGTCTTGCCGCCGGACACAACTGTAAGGCCGGGTTTCTGCTCCTCGCCGTTGTAAGTGAATTCTGTTGTCGCTAGTGCAACGTCTTCATCCTTCAGGCTGATCGGTGTCACAGTGACCTGAATCGAAGTGGTGGCCTCCTCGTAATTGGTGCTGCCATTTGCGGTTACAGTGACCGCAGCCGTTCCAACGTTCTTGCCAGTTACCGTTCCGTCTGCTGCAACTGTTGCCACAGAGGTGTTTCCGCTTGCGAAGGAAACGGCTGTCACAGCGCCTGTCACATTGATCTTCGCCGTTCCGCCGACCTCAACGCTCACATCCTGTGCGCGGATGGTCTGCGACGCCTTTTGAATCTCAAACGTCTCCTGAATTGTGCCGCTATAAAGCTCGCGTCCTCTTACTACCACTTGCGCCGTTCCGGCATTGACATTGTTCTTGTATTCGACCGTATAGTCGGTGTCCTGCACCAGTTCCGCGCCGTCATAAGTGACTGTGACCTGTGGTGTTTTGGCAGTGCCGTCGTACACATAGGAATCTTCAGAAAGTTTGATCTGCGCATCCGAGATGGAGATGACGTCATCACCGGTCAAAATATGGAAATAGGCAGTCTCCACATTGTCATAAGCGTCTGTGACTTCACACCTGTATGTGGTATCTGCGGTTACGTGAACCGGCAAATTCTGACCGCTTCCGACCTTTCTTCCCTTGCTGTCAAACCATTCGTATTCAAAATAATGCGAATCCAGCGCACTCACAAGTGTACGAAGGACAGTATCGTCGCCTTCCTGCACCTTCACATTGACACTATTCGTGCCTTCGTCGGCGCCTTCCGGTCTTACAGACAGTTCATTATCCACTTGAATATGGTAATAAAGATCCAGCTTATTCCCATTTGCATCTATGACTTTGCAACGGTACGATTCATAATCGCCGCCAACTACAGTTACTGTATCATCCGTATCGTTTAAGGGGACATAGTCATAAAAGCTGCCGTAATACTTATACACATACCATGCAAAGCTAATATCTTCAGAGTTTTTTGCCTCGACAATCGTCTGCAGGTCAATCTCTCCTCCGTACTTAACGGTGACGTCCAGGTCATAGCGGCTGTCTCCAGTAAGCACTGGTGTTCCCTGGTTGGATGAAAGCGTCATACCGTCCACATAGACGTAGAAATAGACACACTTGTTATTTCCATACTGGTCGGTCACGGCGCACATATACCTATTGGATTCAGTCGCCGTAATTGCAAGTGTATCATTCGAATCGACAACGCCTTCCGCAAGCGGCCACCAGCCACTGTCGTTGAGCGGGCCTTCCGTCCACTTGTATGAGAGTTCCGCGCCTTCCGATGCCTCTGTGAGAACACGAAGTGTTACGTTCTCTCCCTCATCGACATTGATCGCAATGCGGTCCGGATAGCTTCCGTCAGTGCCTGCTGCCGCGCCTTCCGGATAGGCAAGCAGACTTCCCATATGGATGTTGAAAGTTACCTCTTTCTCATTACCATACTCGTCTTCCACAAGGCACTTGTAAGCAGTTGCCTTTACAGCTGAAACCGCGAGTGAGCTTCCGTTTCCTTCAATATCCTTGAAATCATATTCGTATTCGCCCCAGCTGGTTATATATTGATTCTTCTCCTGCCAGCTGTATGTCAGCGAACCATTGGCAGCACTGGCAATGACGTTGAGCTGCAGTGCTTCGCCGCTCTGCGCCTCTATATCGACGCTTGATTCATGATTTCCATAAGCATCGAGCTCCGCGCCTTCCGGATAGGCCTCGAATTCATTATCGATCGTGATCTTGAAGCCCAGAGATTCAAAGTTCCCGTATTTGTCTTCAACACTGCAGTGGTAATTAGCCCTCTTTGCATCCACAGTTACCGATTCTGTGTCATTTGCGAATTCCTCCCAGTCATCATCGTACCATCTGATGGAAAGACCATCCCGATCATCCGCTTCAATAATGGCCTGCAGCGTCATCTGTGTTCCGGGTGCTGCCAAAATATAGGCCGTATCTCCGTTTTCAGCGTTTTGTGCGTAAGCTTGCAGATGATTCTGTATAAAAATACGATAATAAACAGCCTCTTCATTGCCGTATGCATCTGCAGCGACACATCTGTAACTCTGCCTGCTCGTGACATTGGTGAGCGTTAATTCTGAACTGTTTTCATCCAAATAGTCCCAATTATCATAGTCCATCCATTCGTAGCGGACTTCACCATTGCCGCTCTGTGTAGTTGCATTGGCCTTTAGCGTGACATTGCCTCCATACGGAACATACACATAAATGAATGGCGTGTACTTTTCATAGTGAATTTCCCCTTCGGGCGTGGACGAGCCTGATACTTCCAGTCCACTGTCTACACGTATATGAAAACTGACTTCCTCATAATTATCGAACTGATCCCTTACACCGCAGTAAATACTTGTCCTGCCCGTGACCGAAGGAACCGTATACTGGTCCGGATGACCTTCATCCGCTTCCAGAACAACCCTTATTTCATCATCCTCTTCATTATAGGTATACATGTACCAATCAAACTGCAGCTGTGATACGTCCGCTTCGGCGTCCGCCTTGATGTTGACCTTCAGCGTCATGGATCCCTCGGGAGCGGCCATAAGATCGATGTAGTTTCTCCCCGAAATGGTTCCATTCGGATAGGCCGTCCATCTATTCCTGACAATTACGTCATAATAATGGCTTTCTTCGTTGCCATACGCGTCTGTTACATAGCAGCGAATTCCCATTTTTCCGGTCACGCTGGGAATCTCGTAGGAAATCGTGTTTCCTTCCAGATTTCCTTCCGCGATTGTCCGGTAACCATCGTCAGTCAACTCCAGCCATCGGTACGTAGCCCCTGACAGATTCCTCGCTTCGACAGCGGCCTGCAATGTCAGCGATGTGCCATATTCGACTTCATGATCCGAACTGTATGCGTACTCATTGGCAGGATCGTAAACGTGAAGATCATTCTCAATTCTTACATAGAATACTACGGAATCTTCGTTTCCAAACTGGTCGCGAACAACACCTTTGTAGTCGCCGGCCTTATAATGATCGCCATTGACGTCTACTGTATATTTTGGCTCCTCTGTTTGCGCGAGTTCTTCATAGTCTTCATCATCGGGTGCTCTATAAAACCAGCTGTAGGTGAGCGAATCTGTTATCTTTGCTTCCACGTTGAATGAAAGTGTCCTGCTCTCACCTGCCGGAATAGCCACAGATTCTGAACTCTCTTTGTACTCACCATATTCGTCATCAACCAGTATGTAGGCACTCAGTTCATTGTCAATATAATCGGGATTGACACAGAACCGCACATATTTATAAGTGCCGTACTTGTCCGTGACTCCGCATACATACTCTTCACAGCTGCCAGCAGACTCAATCACATAGGAAGCCCCCGCATACTTTTCGGGGTGTTCCTCGTCATATTCATGGTTCTCATCTGTCCAATGGTATGTCAGCCCTTCCATATCATCGGCTGTGGCGGTGACTTCAAGAGTCAGAGACTCCCCTTCTGTCACAAACAGATAATCTTCCGTCACACCTTCTTTGCCTTTCACATAGGCTTGCAGGTTATTCTGAATGGACAGATTAAAGTATATGGTCCTCATTTCTCCATATCGATCCGTCACTTCACACCTGTAGCTGACGGCCCTGCTAATCGGGTCTGTTGTGATGGAAGCGTCAGCTGCATCCTCTAACTCTTCGTCCTCTTCAAACCATTTGTAGGTTATTCCAGTTGTATCTATTGCACTGGCCTCCACATGAAGAGACGCTGACTGACCGGCTGTCAGATAATAATAGCCATCGTCAGATAGTTCATATCCATCAACGCTTCCTTCCAAAGAAATGTTGTTATTGATATAAACTTCGAATGAAACATCAACACTCTCATCACCAGATTGAACAGTGCAATAGTAATATCCCATGCGGTCAGGTACAAAGGTATAGCTTGCATCAGTGCAGTTTAAAGGCTCTCCCTTATCATCACGCCAGGAATATGTGATCGGGTTATCAGATGTTGCATTGACTGTCAGTGTAACACTCTCTCCCGCTTCACAATCAACATAACAATATCGCTTCTCGACATATAGTTTTCTCTTTGTTAAGAAAACTGTAAAGCTCCCCTCACTGTCCTCATCGTACATCCTGACTCTGTAGTAATACGTATAACCCTGTTCCAAGTGGTAAGTCAGATTAAAGCTTCCATCATCATTACCATCATCATCCGTGGCAATCAGTGCAAAATTTTCATCATATAATTCAGCATAGTTGTCTGCACCATCATCCGAAGATGCCGCAATTGAGTAGATTCCACTCTCTTCCGGTGTAAAACGATACATTTCAAACGGATGCTCCGAACTTAGCGAAACACTCCATGTATCTCCCAAGGCAATACCCGTCGCATCGGCAAAATCCTCACTCGTGGGATCCTCCAATTTTTTGGCGTCTTTCTTGGTTAATTCCTCTTCCGTTTCTTCGACGGCGTCCTTGTCCAGACCATCAGAAGTCTGTGCTGTTTCTTCAACTGCTGCCGCGTCGGTGCCGCCTTCTTCCGCGGTCTCGCCACTGCCATCTTCCGCAGCGGCAGTGATGCTTTCGGTGCTTTCTTCTGTGCCGCTTGCGGTGCCTTCGGTTGTACCGCTTTCTGTGACGTCCTCGGCGCCAGTGTCTTTGTTGTCGCCGGTGTCCGCAGAAGCCCCATTATTTCCGGAGCCCTCTACGTTTTCATCTCCGCTTACTGTCGGAGCGGGCGCTTCGGGTTCAGTACCCTGCGGTTCTTCAGCTTCTGCTGAGACTTGTGCCGTGTCCGACGGCTCCGCTTCGACGGCCGCCACTGCCGCTGTCCTTGATGCATCCGCATTTTCTGCGGCCAGCGCTTGCATGCTATTCATTGGTATGCATGCGGATACCGTCATGATTGCGGACATCAGGATTGCTGTGATCTGCTTCTTTTTCATTGCTGCCTCCCTTTATTTGATGTTCACCATGAACATTGGTTACATAATCCCAATTTATAGTTTATCACCATTTCATTTTTCCGTATGAAAGGATTACTTGAATCTCTCGCTTTGGGCAGTTTTTGGACAGGTTTTGCACATTCATGCAAAAGTGGCCCGGAGGAACTCCAATTCCTCCGGGCCACTGATCCATCATTCATTCTTAGTCTTCAACAATCCTCTTAAACGCTTCGTAATCCCGAATATAATCATCCGCGTCATAGAACTCTGACGCAGCCACACACAGTACCGAATCCTTCTGCAGCCACAGCATCTCGCGCCATGTGCACTCCTCGATGACTACACCGATGCTGGGATCCGACAGTTCGATCTCCTCGCGCCCATGCCGGTTTTCCAGGACAAGCTGAATCCGTCCATAGGGGCAGAACAAGACTTGCTTCAGTTCCTTATGCGCATGAAATCCACGCCGTACGCCCTCAGGGACCTTCGAAATGTAATAGATTCGCTTAATTGCAAATGGAAAGTCGTGGGTTCCCTCCATGAAGGACAGTTCTCCCGCGTTCACAGTTGGAATTGTCTTGATATGGATCACTTTACATCCAGCGACGCAGTCCCTGACATTCACTTCGTCGCCCCTTAGCACCGAATACCACTTGAGATTTGTGACGCCCTCATATCGGTCCAGCACGTCCTGCGGAATATCCAGCACTTCATGAAAATTGTGCTTGTCGTAGAAGCGAACAGCCCTTTTATTATCCCGGGACACGCACCAGTAAACACTCTCCAGCGAGAGCTCTGTAAACGCCTTGTCCAGAATGCTCTCCATTCCAAACCAGGAATAGCCTCGTCCCATCGCTTCCGCTCTCACAGTGATCGCAAATTCTGCACTGCCGTTCTCGATATGCCGGAGACTGACCGTGCCCATATATTCATCTTCGTCCGAAGCGATGGCAAGATGAATATCCCTTTGTGCGCGCTCCTTCCCCTCGTCTTCTAGAGATCTGGCATTCGCATCCCCGCAGGCATCCGCGTTCTTGCCCTCCGCCAAGCTCTCCCCGATGAAGCGCTCCGCGTCTTCCAAAGTTTTGGATGCGAAGTCTGCCCGCAGGTGTCCGGTCACATTCCGGTCATGCATCCACGCCAGCATGAGCGGCGCATCCTTTAATTGCAGTTTTCGTAAATACATGGGCCCACCTCAGAATGCATTGATCGCATCAATGACATACTGTATTTCTTCATCCGTCATTCCGTAATACATGGGAATGCTAAGTTCTGTCCTGCTGATCTCTTCCGCGATGGGAAGGGCGCCTTCCGGAATCTGCAGATCCCGGCAGCACGCCTGCAGATGCATGGGAATCGGATAATGCTTGTTGGTTCCGATTCCTTTTTCGCTCAAATGCTTCTCCAGGGCGTCCCTCTCTGCGCACCGCACGCCGTAAATGTGCCACACGGGCACACACGCCGGAGCTACATACGGTTTCACCACTTTGGGATTCACAATTCCCTCTGTATAGAGCGCTGCGATCCGCCGCCGTTCCTCGTTCATCCTGTCCAGATGCGGAAGTTTTGCAGCAAGGAACGCCGCCTGCATCTCATCGAGCCGGCTGTTATTGCCTTTGTAGATGTGATGATATTTGTAATCGGATCCATAATTGCCCAGCGCGCGAATATGCGCCGCCAGCGCCTCGTTGTCTGTCACCGCTGCGCCGCCATCTCCCAGCGCGCCCAGGTTTTTGCCCGGATAGAAGCTGAAGCCTGCCGCATCTCCGAATGTACCGATTCTGCGACCCTTATAAGTGGCGCCGTGCGCCTGCGCGCAGTCCTCGACCACCTTGAGGCCGTACTGATGGGCGATCTCCATGATCGGATCCATGTCGCAGGCCTGCCCGTACAGGTGCACCGGCATGATCGCCTTGGTCCTATCCGTAATCGCCTCCTCAATCCGGGATGGATCGATGTTGAAGGTGCGGATGTCCGGCTCTACAAAGACCGGCTTTGCGCCGACATACATGACTGCAAGCGCTGTCGCGATATAGGTGTTGGAGGGCACGATGACCTCGTCTCCCGCGCCAATGCCAAGCGCCTTCAGGGCAAGCATCAGTGCGTCGAGGCCGTTGCCGACGCCGACACAATATTTTGACCCGCAATACTGAGCAAACGCCTTCTCAAAAGCCTCGTCCTCCGCGCCGCCTATATACCAGGAGCGCGCGAACACCCTCTCGAAGGCGGCTCGCAGATCCTGTTCCAACTCCCGCTCCATGGGGAGAAAACTAACAAAAGGAATCTTCATTTCATGCCTCATTTTTCTGGTGACTGAGTATGTCGGAAAGATAACGGTCTGCGACCTCTTTTTCTGAGAAATGGATTGCCGTGTCGATAGCCGCCTGGCCGATCTTGTTCCTCTCCTGCGTGGTCATGGAGGCGATCCGTCTGTAAACAGCTTCCAGCGACGCCTGATCTCCCGGCTCCGACAGGAATCCATTGACGCCGTCCTCGATCAGTCCATCGAATCCGCCGCCCCTAGAAGCAATCGTGAGACACCCCTGCAGCATTGCTTCTATGTAGACCATGCCAAAAGTCTCCCAGTGGCTGATCAACGTAAAGACCTGGGCTTCGCCCATTTTTTTCAGGACCTCCTCGCGCGGAATCCGTCCCGTGAACGTGATACGTCCCTCCGTATCCAGCTCCGCAGCAAGCTTTCGAAGGCTCTCCTCCTCCGGTCCGCCGCCGACGACCGTGAGCGTATCTTTTCCGCTCGCCGTCGCAAGAAAGGCCTTGATCACAACATCCAGATGCTTGCGCTTAATCAGGCTTCCGACATAGAGATGCCGGACCCCTTCTGAGAAATCCTGCTTATCACAGACCTTTTTGGCTGCCTGCACGGCGTCGTTGGGCGCGCCGGAGTAGCAGACGAAAGGGGTTCTGTCCAGCTGGAGCCGATTGATGACCTTTTGCACCTCGATCACGGATCGGACGCCCACCGCTCCTATTCTGGCCACATTTTCCTTCAATCTATATTTGGCCACGCGATTGACCAGGCAGTCGTTGTGGAACACAATGGAGGACTTCGCTTTGTAATGTTCTGCAAGGATCGCCGTGAGTTCTGTACTGGGGTTGGCAAAGTGACCTGCCACCAGGTCCGGCACGAAATCCTCCTTTTCCAGACAGCGAATGATTTCCTGCGCCTGTGCCTTCATTGTTCTCGTCGAATAGGCACCGCCGGGCAGTACTTTCAGCATCGGGAAGCGATAGACCTTGATTCCATACTCCTCCCGGACCAGCTTTTTCCTCGACGCCATAGGCGGGAAAATGGTCGACGTCGCGCCGGCCAGCTTATTCTGAATCGGCGCCGGGACCAGATATAACACAAACGGGAACTTGCTCGGGCAGTGCGCCACGATCACTCTGTGCCCTTCCTTGACCCACTCTTTGGCAAAATATTCCACAGTTCTGGTTGGCTTATTGCCGCCCACATCGTCCGGCTGCGGATAGAGCTGTGTGATCAAAAGGATATTCATGTGCCGCTCCTTACTTCGTTACAAATCGCAGAACCTCGCACAGCTGATCCACCAGCTGCGGCTGGTCATACAGTTCCGCGCACTTTCTCGCGTTTTCGCCCATCGCGCGCCGCTTCTCAGGATCCATCTTGTACAGCTCCTCCACCGTGTTGGCGAAGGCCTCCGCCGACTGGTCCTCGGTGACAAGGCCGCAGTCGTACCGCGTGATCAGGTTGTATCCGAATTTTCCATTACAGATGATCGGCTTGCCGCTTGCCAGATAGTCAAAGAGCTTACTCTGGCTTCCGCCGTACTTCATAAGGGGCACCTGCTTGTAAGTCAGGATATTGGCTTCTGAGCGTGCCAAAATACAGGGAATCTGCGATTTATCGATCCGCCCGTAGAACGTCACATTCGAGATCTCATGATCCTTGACATATTTCTGCAGGGCTTCGAGGTCCGTTCCGTTTCCATAGATCTGGAAGGCGATGTCGTCATAGCCGCGTCGCAGCAGTTCTTTGGCCGCGTCACAGATCTGCTGCACCTGATTGGCCTGCCGGATGGAGCCGCAATAGACAAGATTGAATTTGTCCATGTCCCATCCCAGATCAAACTGCACGCTCTTCAGTTCCTCGTCCTTCTGTGCGATGTCACAGCCCATATTGATGTGGAAGACTTTGCCAAAGTCGATCCGGTCCGCATACTTCTGCTCGCGCAGATACTCCTCTCCGCCTTCCATGGAGAAGATCAGCGCGTCCGCCCCCAGATAGGCCTTCTTTTCCAGCCGATACAGGTATTGGATCAGCGGATTCCTCTCGCTGACATTGGCGTATTGGATAATACTGAGCGGCCACAGATCGACCGTGTCCACAATGAGCGGCACCTTTCCAAAGGCCCTTCTCACGAAGGGATATTTGTAGCAGCCGGGCGAAATAATGACGTCCGGCCTCTTGATCCTGGGCCGGATCTTGGGGAGACTGACGCAATACGCCATCATATTCTGGATTCGCTTGACGCCGTTTCCCTGATAGCGGGGCGTCTCGATATAGAGATAGCGGACGCCGTCGACGACTGCATAATCTCTGCCGATCTCCTCGATCACATCAATATCCGTGTTGTGCACCGTGCTGGCTGAGACAATCGTCACGCGATGGCCTCGCTCCACCAGTTCTTTGCCCCAGTTGTGATAGCGGAGCATTGTATTATAGGGCGGCTGCTGGGCCGAATGGCATAGTATCAAAATATTCATCGTATTCTTAACTCCATATAATGCCTTTGCATTCTCCGTTCGGGCTCTCTACGGTTATTTGCAGCGTATCCTGCACGGTCCTGATATTGCGTTCCAACTCACTGCGGTCTTTTCCGACAACCAGGATTGGGCCCTTGCGAAGTCCTTTGTGAAGCATGGGCTCTGTCTTTTGGCCCGGCTGGATCGATGCAAGGCAGATCATTTTTACAAAGGGCAGGTCCTGCAGCGTCTCTACGCCGCGCACCTCCCGAACGGTTCCCTCTGGCAGGTAGAAGCAGACATAGCCCGCTGCCGCATCCCTGCGCGCCGCAAAGATGTTCTGCACGTCGACTGGCTGGCCGAGCGCCTTGTCCAATAGAACGTCGTTGATATCGATGCCGGTCGCATAGGGCACCAGATGCGACGAGATGTACACGCCGCCGCCGCGCAGTGCGCTCTCAACGACGCAGATCTGTCCGGTTTCCTCGTTGACCAGGTATTCCGAGTGAACGATGGCGAAGGCCGGATTGACGTAGGCAGCCATTCGCTGCTCACATTCGAGCACCTTCTCCAAAAGGTCCGCCCGCACCTGCGACGGAAATAGGGTCTGGGACGGAATCATCAGATCCCCCAGGGCAAAATAGTTCCGGTCCGCAAAGGCGAGCAGATAAAATTTGCCATCCTCAATAAATCCCTCGCAGACAATTTCCTTGCCTGTAAAGAATTCCTCTACGATCGCGCTTCCGGTCTTGGAATGGCTAAGCGCCGCCTCCAGGGCGGGTCTTACCTGCTCCATGCGCTCGATCTTCTGCACGCCGACGCTGGACTGCGAATCGGCCGGCTTCACAATCCAGGGCAGAGGACAGTCAAAGCCGCTCCCATCAAAAGCCGCATCGCTGACCGCAATGTGTCTAGGCGCCGGATTGCCGATCCTGTCACAATTGGCCACGTACGTATTCTTGTTGCAATAGGCCATGACCTGGTCAAAGCGGTTGCCGGGAAGTCCCAGTTTCTCCGCCACATATGCCACCGTCGGATTCATCAGATCGTTCTGATCGGATGTCACTGCCGTGATCTTGTTGGCTCTGGCCCACTCTACGATTCGATCGCGGTCAAAAATATCGCAGTAGAACACATCGTCCGCCAATGCAATGCCGGGCTGATTGCCCGGCAATGTCACTGCGGTGGTATGCACACCGCGCTCTCTTGCTTTTTCCAGGATCGGAACCTGCCCGATCCCCGCTCCTATTACCAACAGCTTCTGTTGTTCCATGCTGCTCCTTATCGTTCTGTGAACTCCCCCGGCTGATTTCAATCATGCGCATTCGCCGATCGTTCACGCATCCCGGCTGATCTCAATCCGGACAGCCTGCATCGCTTTCCGGCAGATCTGAATCGCCTCTTCCGCCGTCTCTCCCTGCGCGATCACAAAGCCGATGCGGTCCACGCTGTTTCGAATCTCTCCGATTCTCTCGCCGGCCTGGTGGACAATCGAGAGTTCCTTGACACCCGGCATCTGTCTGGCTTCCTCCACGCCTTCGATCGAGCGGATCACGCCGTTACAGGCGTCAAAATAGGCAATCGCCGCACCCTTGTCCCACTTCGGGGCAATCGATACATCCTCTCCGCAGGCCAGGCGGATGGTCGCACCCACCATGTCAACGCCGGTGGAAAGCGGCACAAGATGCGTCGTGATGCAGTCTCCGCCGAGGCGGGCCCCTAATTCAACCATTTTGGGGCCTTCGTCCGTCAGGATGAGCTCGACATGCGCAGGACCGGTCGTGATGCCGACCGCTTTAACGGCGCGACATGCCAGATCTCGGATTTTTTCTCTGTTCTCACTGTTTTGACACGTGGGCTGGCTGTGCCCCATCTCCACGAAATGCGGCGCTCCGGTTGTGCGCTTATCTGTGATCTGGATCACATGCGGCACGCCGCCCGTGACCAGCACTTCGACGCTGAACTCCGGGCCCTCCAGACATTCCTCCACGATCACGGCGCCGCCGCGCGATTCCCCGCGGGCGTAGTCATAGGCATTTCGCAGTTCTAGCGCGTCATGACATTTCACAACGCCTCTGCTGCCGGCATTATCCGTGGGCTTCATGATGCAGGGAAACGCGACTTTGTCCGCGATTTCCTTAAAAGACGCCGGATCCGGCGCCACGTAATACCAGGGGTGCGCGACGCCGTGCGCCGCAAACGCCTTGATCATCTCACCCTTGTCCGTCGCCTTGACAGCCGTCTCGTAGCTGATTCCATTCAGGCCCAGCGTTTCACACGCCTTTGCAACGGCCCGCATGGGCATATCCGTCGCCAGCGTCATGATGCCGTCTGCGCCCCAGTCCTGCGCCGCCTTCGCAACGCCTTCCACGTCAATGGTACTGATATTAAAATATTCATCCGCGTACGGGATTCCGACTGCCTTCGGATTATAATCCAGAACGGCTACATAGTAGCCCATTTCTTTGGCTTTTATGATCGCAGGAAGCTGCAGGATCGAGGCTCCTATGATCAGTACTCTTTTCATATTCTTTTTTCACCTGATCCTTATCATTGTCTGTGCGCTTTACCGGGCCGCTTTTTGTTCTGCCGGCGCGCTCTTGGGCGCAGCCGCGCTGTCAACATAGATGTTTTCTCTCTTTAAGACCGATTGGATGGTCTTCAGGAAGATCTTGATGTCAAAACCCAGCGAGACGTGGTCCGCATAATAACAGTCATTGTCGATCTTTTCCTGCTGACCGATAGAGTTGCGGTAATAGGCCTGGCTGTAGCCGGTGATCCCGGGTCTGACGTCCAGCCTCTTTTTCCGCTTCGCGTCCAGCTTGTCATATCCCTCGTAATGCGTTGTCACGAACGGGCGGGGACCGATGATACTCATATCCCCTTTCAGAACATTGAGGATCTGCGGCGTCTCGTCGACGCTGGTCTTTCTCATAAAGCGACCAATCCTGGTCACACGCGGGTCATCGTCTCCATTGTAAGTACTTCCGTCCGCATTCCGGATATCCGGTGCGTTGACGCGCATGGAACGGAACTTGTACATCTTGTAGACCTTGCCTTTAAAGCCCAGGCGCTCCGCATTATAGAAAATCGGGCCGTGGTCGGTCAGCTTGATGATCGGCGCAAAGATCACGAAAATGACCCCGAAAAAGGGAAGCCCCATCAGGCTGATCACCAGATCGATCAGTCTTTTGCCATATTTCTTGTACATCAATGCCCCCTCACTTCGTCAATAACCGCTTTGAGATTCTCACACACATACGCCACATCTTCGTCTGTCAAAAGCGTGTGAAGCGGCAGCGTGATCAAATTGTGATAATAATCATATGCATTGGGACATCCGCTCCGATCTTTCCCGTAGGCAGTCATCATCGGGAGCGGCTTGTAATGGACGTTGGTCGCAACGCCTCTCTCGGCCATCTTCTCGATCACTTCGCCGCGCTGCGCCTCATCAAAACCGGGGATGCGGAGCAGATACAGATGGTTGCTGCTGTCCATGCTGCCTGTGTGATGGCACAGATGGCGGACGCCAATCGCATCGCATGCGGCGTCATACCGCTTAATGATCTCGGCTCTTCGTTCCACGAGTCCCGGATAGCGGTCAAGCTGGCAGAGGCCGATGGCCGCCATGATATCTGTCATATTGTACTTGTACCAGGGACCGATAATGTCGTACTCCCAGGCACCGGCCTTGGTCTTGGCGAGCGCATCCTTGCTCTGTCCATGCAGGGACAGCTGCATATACATTTTGTAGATCTCGCTGTCTGCAATGCCTTCCACTGGAAGCCATGTGGCTGCGCCGCCCTCAGCTGTCGTCAAATTTTTGACCGCGTGGAAGCTGAAGCTGCTGAAATCCGCCATGGCGCCGCAGTACTTCTTCTCTCCCCTCACAACGCGGGAAGCACCGAGACTGTGTGCGCAATCTGCGAACACCGCTATTCGGCCAATCGCCTTCTGCATCCTTGCCGCCAGCTGATCGAGCACGGAATCGCTCTCTTTCACCTCAAGCGGCGTAAACAGTGCTTTCTTGCGCTCCACGATCTCATAGATTCGGTCATAGTCGCATACTATGCCGCCCAGATCTACCGCGACGATTGCCTTGGTCTTCGGCGTGATCATAGCCTCCAGCTGGTCATAGTCCATTTCCGGCATATGGGTCGCGGAATCGCCGTCCTTTTGGATATCTACAAACTTGACGGTCGCGCCACAATGACATGCGGAAGAAGCCGTCGCTGTGTAGGTATAGGCAGGCACCAGGACTTCGTCCCCGGGCCGTATGCCCCAAATGCGCAGATTCAGTTCCTCCGCCGCCGTGGCAGAGTTCATACATGCAACCCGGTTTGCATAGCGAGCTGTGTTGTCTTCCGTATTGCAGTCAATGTCCACGCGCCCCGTCTCTATATAGGCCGCCAGCCTGCGCTCCAGGAGCTTGGTCCTGGGGCCTGTCGTAATCCAGCCGGACTGGAGGGTCTTCACAACTTCCGCGATCTCCATCTCGCTGATATCAGGGGGACTGAACGGTATGACACGTTTTGATTTATCATTCGTCATATAGAATTACCCTGTATTTGTATAAGTCTGCTCATCCCATCTTGTGAACAAGCTTTTGATAAGTTTCGTCCTTATTGGTTGGTTTCTGCGGATCCATGGGATGGTAGGTGGATACCATCCTGGCTACCTGCTCCCGGATGTCTTCCTTATTGGAATACGATCCATACATCAGGTTTTCCAGCTCCGCCAGAAATACGTCCGTATCGAACGCAATCGGCTTACCAATGTGAATGAGTTCATTGTCCGTCTTCGTGAGGCCTTCCTCCGCCATCAGTTTCTCTTCGTAGAGCTTCTCACCGGGGCGAAGGCCTGTATAGATGATCTTGATGTCCACATCCGGCTTGTAACCCGACAGACGGATCAGGTTCCTTGCCAGCGTGTCTATTTTGACAGGGCTGCCCATATCCAGGACGAAAATCTCGCCGCCCTTGGCGAAGGTGCCGGCAAGCAGCACCAGGCTGACCGCCTCCGGAATCGTCATGAAATAGCGAATGATATCCGGATGCGTGACGCGGACAGGCCCGCCCTCCTCAATCCACTTCTTGAACAGAGGAATGACTGAACCGTTGCTTCCCAGAACGTTTCCAAAACGCACTGCGACAAACTCCGTCTTGATATTCCTGAACGCCTCTCCGGTCCCGTCCTTGTCCGCATTTTCGATGCCGGAATGGGTGAAGAGCTGCGGAATCTCGTTTGCTTTGCCCTCTTTGATCTTGGCGTCAAAACTCTGAATGATCATCTCACACAGACGCTTGGAAGCGCCCATGATATTGGTGGGATTGACTGCCTTGTCCGTAGAGATCAGGACGAAACGCTCGCACCCGTGTACCATGGCCGCATAGGCGGTCTTGTAGGTGCCGATCGCATTGTTCTTGATGGCTTCGTTGGGACTGTCCTCCATGAGCGGAACATGCTTGTGGGCCGCTGCATGGTAGACAATCTGGGGCCGATAGTCCTCAAATATGCTGAAGATCCTGCGGCTGTCCCTGACGGAACCGATCAACACCTCTAGCTGCAGATCCGGGTACTTGTCGCGAAGCTCCATCTGGATATCATAGGCGTTGTTCTCGTAGATGTCAAAGATGATCAGCTGTCTTGGAGAATGCGCGGCGATCTGTCTGCAGAGCTCGCTGCCGATCGATCCTCCGCCGCCTGTGACCAGCACGACTTTATCATTTATAAAGTCAAAGACCTCTTTCATATCCGCCTTGATGGGCTCACGGCCCAGAAGATCCTCGACGGATACCTTCTTCATCTTGCTGACAGTGATCTCTCCGCGCATGAACTGGTACATGCCCGGCAGATTTCTCAGCTCACAGTCCGTCTCCTTGCAGATCTCCAGAATGTCGCGGCGCTGCTCTGCTGTCGCACTCGGAATAGCCAGATAGATCTTGTCGATCTGATACTTCTCTACGCTTTCCAGAATGTAATCCCTGCCTCCCACAATCGGGATACCGTCGATATAACGGCCCCATTTGTTGGGATCATCATCAATAAAACAGCATACCTGGTCACTGATCTCTCTCGATCTGCGCACATCCCGCGAGATCACCTGCCCGGCATTGCCGGCTCCGATGATCATCACATTTCCGCGTGTCTTGGCGTTCTTGTTCTCACTTCTAAGGAGCAAGACAAGACGGTAGGAAAAGCGAATCCCTACCATAAAAATAAACTGCATGATTGTGCCGATTATATAATAGGAAATCGGCATGCGCTGAAAGAGCAGCGTAATTGCTGCCGTGTGGAAGATGCCTGTGATCACAGATGCCTGGATCACATACAAAAGCTCCGTATAGCTTGCAAATCGCCAGATGCTCTTGTACAGCTTCGTTTTCCAGAAAATAATCAGACAAAAAACCGCATAAATCGGTGTAAACTTGCCCCACGCGCTGAGATAGGGACGATAAATGCCCGAGAATTTGCAATCATAGCGGAGCCAAAGTGCAATGGCGTATGACAAATTAGCCGTCACAAGGTCATAAAGAACTAGAAGCACGGCAACATTCTGCCAGTGCCCCCTGAGTATTCCCGACCCGCGGCCCTCGAGAGCTCCCTTTCGATAGCCGGTTATTCTCTTTTGCGTAGGGTCATCATGGTGAAAAGCCATATATGTTCGATTCCTTAGGCCTCATTTCGAAGCCGCTTTCTTGTGTTTAATCTAATTTCTTCTATATATAATACAGTATACCACTTCTTGCAGTACAGACCTATAGTTGGTACTTCCTTTGCCGGTACGGATTACACTCCCAGTTCTTGTACGATCCTGTCCATTTTAGGACGGATGCCTTTTCCGGTTGTGATCTGCATGAGCATGAAGCCGCCGCGATCATTTGCCTCCTGTAAGATCCATCCGCCTTCCGTCAGCGCCAGGTCCCATCCAGTATAGTGGTTGTCCGGTATGATCTGCGCCAATTCGCAGACCATATCCTTTGCTTCTTCCCACCGCGGCACCTTGAAGCCGATCAGTTCTACACCGGTGTCAGGGTGCTTCACATAATCATTGCCGGCTTCATCCACGGCTGAATACACAACGCCCGTGTCAATGTCAATACCGCAGCAGATGCCGCCGCTGCCTCCATTGTCAACAACCGCTTCTCCCCTTCCGACGCGAAGGATGGGAGGAAGAATCACCACGCGGTCCCCGAAATTGATGGCCGGTATCCGAAGCGTGTTGACCGATTGCGGGTGAAGTCTTGCGAACTCCTGGCTCTGCGCGATCAGTTCTTCTACTACGAATCCATTCGCATACTCCTTGAGCAGCTCCTGCAGAATTTCCTGCACATTCTTTCCCTGGGAGTCGACGATCTTGATGCCAATTCCGCAGGCCCCATCGAAGGGCTTTACAATAAAGCGGGGGTGCTTGCGTACAAAGGCTTCGAACGCTTCCTGACTCTCTTTGCCAAAAACCTCCAGCAAATCCCGATGATAGTACGCCTTAAATATTTCGTAAGTCTTCCCCTTGTCATCGAAGAGAATCATATTCCTCATATTATTCATGCGCTCACAATAAGAAATCCGCTCCCGATCAGAGATGTACGCTCTTCTTTCTGCCGCAGATTTTCTCTCGAAGTGATACATATTGTATTCATCGAATCCGATGCTGTACTTCCTGGCTTCGCTCAGCATGTCGTCGATAATTTTCTCTCTGTCCAGCGCCGGATTCCCGCCGTAATAGAGATCAAACGCCTTCTCCGCATTCTTTCTGGTCAGATTGCGCCTGTGATACATGTCGCGCAGCTTCTTCCCAAGCGTAAACGATTTGATTGTATTCTTAATGATCAGCGATGTTCGGCCCATAGTATTCCTTTCTTACGCTTGGCGGTGTTTGCGCCGTAGCCGAAATTCATTTGTCAATGCTTCACAGGATTCGCCGAAGCCTGAACAAATACGGCGCCACAACGACCAAATAAATCAGCGCCCCCAGCACCACCTTCAGCACCAGAAGCTGCACTCCTCCCAGAGATGCCAGGTGCAAATTAATCAAACATAAATACATGATTAGGCCTGCCAATACAAACGGAACGCCCATAAGTTCATACTGAAGCACCTTGATCTCTTTCCTAACGGCCAGACTTTGCACGATACAGACTGAAGCCTCCGCACAAATTGTGCCTACTGCTGCGCCATAGGACTGCATTCCAGGGATCAGCATTGTGTTGATAATTAGATTGACAATCGCCCCCGTGAATACAGAAGCCACATAGACTACGTCCTTTTTGTAGGGAATCAGATACTGCGTTCTCACCACGTTGGCCATTCCCATAAAGATACAGCTGGGTAGGAGAATCCAGAAAATCATGATACACTTCTCAAATCCGGGACCGTAGAAGATCGGCACAAACTCGGCTGCCACACCCATGATGCCAAATCCCATGGAGGAGGACAGGAACATGGCGAATAACATCGCTTTTTTGAAATAATCCTCTGATCTTTCCTTCTGCTTGTTGGCAACCAAGTTGGAGATCTTGGGCAGCATCACTGTTCCCAGCGAACTTACGAGCGCAATGGGAACCTGAATGATTTTGTCGCAGCTCTCGTAATATCCGACCTCGGCTTTGTTGGTCATATGTCCGAGCATGAGCTTGTCCATGAACTTGTAGAGGCTGATCGCGATCACAGGGACGAACAGCACCAGATTGGGTTTAATGTGTGGGATAATATCCTTAAGGCCGACCCGCTTGAAGTCCACAATCCTGTGGACGAGGGTCCAAAGGATGAGATGCGAGATCAGCATACTCGCTGCGTAGATGGCGGTGTAAATGTAGACGTCGTTCTTGGTTTTGACAAAAAGAAAGACGGCCATTACTGTGGCGAGCTTTATGACCGTATTCCTGATCGTGGTAATCCTGAACTCCTCGATGCCAAAAAAGAGCCAGTTCACATCCAGCCCCGCCGACGCCACATACATGAGCATGATCAGGCTGATGGTCCGATCCTTGCTCAAAAAGAAAGAATAGCCGCAGTACAGAATCACCATCGCGGCTGTCGTCATCAGCTGAAACGCGTAGATGGAAGAAAATGTGTATGACATCTTCTCCCTGTCATCTCTTGTCTGCGCAATCGAGCGGTTTCCGTAATTGTTGACGCCCAGCATCGCAAACATAAAAAAGTAGTAAGCCACGGTGTAGGCATAGGAATACCTTCCGACGCCGTCCGCGCCAAGAACACGCGACACATACGGAGTCGTGACTAGCGGCACCAGAATTGCCAGTATCTGATAGGCAGAATTATATATGAAGTTTTTCTTTACACTTTTCTCTTTTCGCATTAACAAAGCCCTCTTACTATCCGCACACATATCATAGTAAAAGACGACACGGAAGTCAAAGTGCACTTATCAGAAAAATGTAATAGAATAGATGTGTCCATCAAAGAATCCAAGGGGGCCTATGATCGTGCGGATTTATAGTGATAGACTGACCGCCCCTATATAAGAAGGAGAAGAATCCATGATTGCTATGCTCCGGCTTCAGTTCATCATATTCTCGCTGATCGGCATCGGCTTTTACGTCCGCAAGAAAGGCATGGTCAGCCGCGAAGGCCAGAAAAATATCACCGATCTGGTCATCAATATCGTACTGCCCTGCAATATCATCACATCCTTTGTGCAGGACCTGCCGAGCAGCGCACTCCGCGACTGCGTGACCGTATTCTTGATCTCGGTTGGCGCTGAGTTTCTCTGCATGCTATATGCAAAATACGCCTACAACAATGTCACTGAGAATCAAAAGAAGTGCCTCACCTACGGAATTCTCGTATCCAATGCCGGCTTCCTCGGCAATCCTGTCGCAGAAGGCGTCTATGGTCCCATGGGTCTCATGCTTGCCAGCGTCTATCTGATTCCGGTGAGGATCATCATGTGGTCCAGAGGCATCGCGATTTTCAGCGGACAGTCCAACCGTAAAGAGACCCTCCGCAAAGTCATCACGCATCCTTGCGTGATCGCCTGCATGATCGGTGTTCTCATCATGCTGACGGACCTGTTCGCCGGTATCGCGCTGATCCCTGGCTGGCTCTTTGACATGCTGCAGACTGTCGGCCGCTGCAACACCGGACTCTCCATGATGGTCATCGGCATGATCCTTTCCGACATCAATCTCTCTGAACTTGTTGATAAAACCGTGATCCGCTATACCATCGACCGACTGCTCGTCATCCCTGGCGTCCTCGGAATCATCCTCTTCGTCCTCTACAGATGTGGTATTGTCTCCGGGCTCTCACCCAGACTGGCAGTCCTCCTCGCAGCCATGCCCGCTGCCGCCACAACAAGCATGCTCTCCTCCAAATACGATTGCGCGCCCGACTTCGCTACCAAGATGGTCATCCTCTCCACCCTTTGCTCTATTCCTACGATCTTCCTGTGGGGCCTGGTGCTTAAGTCAGCGGGGTGAATCAGTGGACCTGATTTGGTGAGTCACGTCTTGAGTCAGTGGACTTGGGCAACTCACTCCCCCAACAATCCAAAGCCGCCCGAAGGGATTCCCTCCGGGCGGCTTTTTAAGACCTGCCAACAAACCAGTCAGATGAAATGTTACTTACTGATCTTCACCTTCTTCGACGCGCTCCATGCCGAGTAGTACATCTTGCCACTCACCTTCTTGCAGGACCTGATGCGAACATAATACGTCTTACCCTTGGTAAGGTTTCCGATTGTCTTAGAGACAATACTGTTCTTGGGCACGTTCGCACTCTTCGCACCGCTGAAGTTGCTCTTGAGGCTGTACTGGATCTGATAGCTTGTGGCCTTCGCATTTTTGGCCCACTTGACTGTCATCTTTCGAGATGCGCTGTTGGTCAGCTTAGCAATTGCAGGGCGATTCAGCTTGTAGTACACAACCGTCTTGGGCTGCGCGCTGACGAGATTGCCCGATTTTGCATAAATCTTGAACGTGTACTTGGTTCCATTTGTATTGGCACCGGCATCCGTCCAGGTTGCGACATTGCCGACAGTCTTGATCGGCTTCTTGCTGCCGTTTCGATAGATCTCATAATTGGTCGCGCCGGCAACCTTGGCCCATGTGAGCTTGATTCCCTTGCCGTTCACCGCGGCCACCGCCTTGAAGCTCGTTGTTGCCTTAGGCCTGATCTTGCAGCTGCAATTCACAACGCCTGCTTCGTGATCACTGTCCCCTGCAGCCGTGACCGTCAGCTCGGTCGTTCCACCCTTAATGCCGCTGATGGCAATCTTGTAGGTGCCTTCCTCGCCCTCTACCGCGGTGACACTGGTCACCTTTGCGATGCCGGTATTGCCGACCACCGCACTTACTTCGCCGACCGCGCCAGTTACAGTAAACACGCCGCCCTTGCCCGCATTGATGGTCAGATCGCTCGCCGAGCCTTGCAGATTCTGCGCCGCCTTCAGTACTTTGACATTCACCTGTACCTCTGCCGCCTCATAGTTCTCACTCTCTTCTGCCAAAACACGGACCGCCGTCTCACCAGTACGAACACCCGTCACGACGCCCTCCAGGTCAACCGTCGCCACAGATGTATCCAGGCTTTCAAATGTAAGCGCTGTATGCGCACCATCCACTGTCAGATCAGCTGTTCCCTGAAGCGGGACAACGACGTCCGCAGCGCTGAGCGTCTGTGCCGCTTTCAGAATCGTATAGTGCTTGCTGACGCTGCCCTTATAGTTGCCAATTCCGTTGACAAGAATTGTCTTCTCCCCGGCATTTGTGCAATCACCTGCATTCGAGTCCGCTTTTACGCCATCATCAGATGCTGCGTGATCGCCGGAACTCTTGCCATCGCCAAATAGCACCTCATAGTCTGTTCCATCCACAAGTTCCTTGTCATCACAAACAACTGTAACAACCGGCTTCTGCTCGCGACCGTTGAAAACAAACGACTCTGCCGACAAGCTTACCGCAGCTCTTGCGGAATCAGAAATGTCAACTGCCGTTACTGTCACTTCAAAGGACGTCGTTCCCTCAGCATAATTCTCATTTCCATCTGCCGTCACATCAATTGTTGTTGTGCCTGCACCGGCGCCTGTCACCCGTCCATCTTCGGAAACTTTCGCTACAGATGTGTTCCGGCTCACGAAATGGACGTCCCCACGCGCACCTGTGATCACCACTTCCGCGCTGCCGCCGAATTCGACAGAAACATCCTGTGCGCCGATTGTCTGGCCTGCCTTCTTGATGGTATAAGTCTTCGTGACTCTTCCCTGATAATTGCCAAGTCCGCTGATGCGTACCGACTTCTGGCCGGCATTCGTACTCTCGCCCCAAATGAGCTCATAGTCCGCGCCTTCTGTAAGATCTGCGCCATCGCACAATACTTTGACCACGGGCTTCTGCTCGCTGGCGTTGTAGGTAAACTCGGTCTCAGACAAGCTGATCGCGATTCTTGCGTCGGACAGGCTCACCGGAATGACAACACAGTTGATCGTCACAGTGGCCGGCTTATAATTGGCGCCGCCATCAGCTGTGACTTCAATGGTAGTCGTACCTGCCTTGACACCATTCACAGTTCCGTTAGCCAAAACAGTGGCAATGGCTGTGTTTTGGCTCTTGTATGTGAGATTGCCCTGTGCGCCTGTTATATCGATCTGCGCATCAGCACCAAATTCGACCGAAACATCCTCCGCGCGGGGAGACTGCGTCGCCTTCTCAATCGTGAAGGTCTTCTCGACCGTGCCCGCGTACTCCTCCGAGCCGGTAATCGTCACGGTCGCCGTGCCCGCATTGACGTTATTGTCGTAAGAAACCGTGTAATCCGTCCCTGCTTTGAGGGTAGTTCCGTGATAGCTGGCCGTCACGGCAGGCTTCTTCTCGCTGCCATCATAGGTGTAGGAAGTCTGCGCCAGCGTGATGTCGCAGTCTTCGATGCTCTTCACGGAGAACTCCGCGGAAGCAGTAACTGCGCCACCCGCCGCACTTGCCTGAATTGTCGCTGTACCGCTGCCGACTGCTGTCGTCGTGCCATCTGCCGCAACCGTTACAACTGAAGTGTTGGAGGAAGTCCAGTCCACGCCATTCAGGAAATAGATGGGAGATGCTATTTGGGCACTCATTGTTCCGGAAAGCAGGAGTCTTCCGGTAGACCCTTTTGCGCCATGAAGCGTACCCATGATTTCGCCGCCGCTCACTTTGTCGAGCGCCACGTCCAGCAGTTGCACACAATTTCCAGACATGCCCATGGGCGTTTCACTGAGTCCGGAGTCATCACTGAATTCACCTGCCGTCGTGTTATAATACCGGGCATCATTGGAACAGAAGGTTCCCAGACCAACATAGCGATTCGTGGGATCAATCATCTGGGTATAATGGCCTGTGACGGCGCCTTGCGTCTGGTTGACCCAATCGGCCTTCTCACCATACCACTGGTTGATTCCACTGATCACGGACTCACTCCAGTTCCAAGCAAGCACTTCGCCCCAGGACCTGACGCCGGAAGGGCTGGTCACGCCCCAGATGTCCTGCCCATTTAGTCGCGCATGTCCAACTGTAAATGCACTCTCCGCCGCGCGGATCCTTGCGATATATTCAAGATCGCCTGACCACTTGATCGGCACATAATCTGCTTCCGTCAGCGGCTTTCCTGTGTCCGGATTGCGCACGCCTTCTTTGCAAGCCTCCAAGCGGATTTCATTGATCCTGGCGAGCGCCGCGCTCGAATCTGTTATATACTTTCCGGCCACACCCGCGAGAACACACCCCGACGAAGCTGTGTCGACATCTGCATCGATCACTTCCGCATTCAAAACATCGTCCGCAGAAGCCGGCCAATTGCCAGCCATCTTTCTGCCGCCGTCCGCCTTGACACCTTCGCTGTCGATGATCTCCATCATCTCCGGAAGCTCTTCTTCAGCCGCTTTCTCTGCATCGGCGATTGCAGCTTCTTCCGCGGATTCTTCTGCGGCTTCTTCATCAGAAGTGTTCGGGTCTTCATCCGATGCTTGTGCTTCCTCTGATGCTTGATTTTCGTCGACGGCTTCTGCTTCTTCTGCAGTCTCCCCTGTTGACTGTGTGTCGTCAGAAGCCACTGTTTCTTCCGCAGTTTGGCCATCGTCAGCAGTCACTGTTTCTTCCACTGTCTGGCCTTCAGTCTGGCCATCATCAACAGTCACTGTTTCGTCTGCTGTTTGGTCATCCGCTGTTACTGTTTCGTCTGTAGTCTGCCCATCGTGCGAGGCTGCGGAATCTTCTTTTGCTTCTGCAGAAACTGTCTCAGAAGCAGCTGTCTCCGCTGCCATAGCAATCAGTGCACTGTCATTCACCGAAATGCAGGCCGATACGGACATGATCACAGCCAGAATCTTTGCTGCAAGCTTTTTTCTCCTCATATCCTTCCTCCAGTCCATTTACTTATCTAGCTATATGAAGCTACCAACAATTGTAGCGCCAACTTGCGATATCAACACATATTTTTTGCTTCTGAAGGGAGGATTGTTTCCTTTTTGGGCGTTTGTCACTACTGAATCTCTCTCCACAGCTTCCCCAGCAATGTGGTCTTACTCTTCGCGCTTTCGATTCCCATGGCAGCTGCCTTTTCGTAGTATCTCGTCGCGGCGTCGTGAAATGTTTTGCCATTTCTGCTCGATGCGCCTAAGCTGTCCAGCGCCCATCTATGCAATCCCGTAGGGCACCACCTCGATGTCCCGGGTATCGACCTTGATTTCTTTGTATCTGCACCACTTGACGACGAACTCCTGCGCCGGGCGTGGCAGTCTGCGGTTGGCGAACGCCTTCGCCTGGACGAGCTTTCGCCCGTCGCGGGACACCTCGATCGTTCCGAAGCTCTTGTCCGGCTCCTCCTTCTTGCGCAGAAAGTAAATCCTCGTCGACCGCCTTGCGACGTCTTTCACGTAAATGCGTACACAGTTGTGCATTCTTTCGCTCTCGTTGAACAGGTCGTCGCTGGTCTCCGGCGCCGTTACCATGTAAGGATCCGCGCCAAAAACCTCCTCGTCCTGATCGCAGCCGCAAGTTGTGAGATTCAGATAATCCGCTGTAGAAACAGCCGTCTCAAACCTCGTTTTTGTCTCAGCGTCGTGCTTGTTTTTGACACGGGAGACCACCCGGTCGTGTGCCTCACGGATGGGGATCGAAGGCGTAATGCCATACTCGTACTCTCCGAGCTGCGCAGAGGCTTGCATGTAGTCACAGTAATAGTGGCCTTCGCCCGGATGCTTCTGCAGATAGCGAAGAATCTGCAGGATCTGCTTGTCGCTCAAGGCGCCAATGCCCTCGATCGCGCGTGATCTGCGCTTTCCGCTGTGCGTTACATCGCCGCGCGACCAAAACTCGATCATAGAATCGGTGTAATAGTCGAACTGGAGAAACGTCGGCCAGTAATCATAGATTTCTCTGATCCGCGCCAGTGCCCGATTGCTGACCTGACCACGGCGCAGCGCCCGCAGGACAGACACCGGCACGCCGAACATCTCCTTCAAGTTGTGCTGAAGATGCGGCGACTTCTCAAACGCCGCGAGCTTGTTGTAGTTCTCAGCGATGGCGCTCGCGCCTGCTTTGGCCGCGAGTTCCATCCCCGTGTGATATTCCGGCGCCAGCAGCAGTGTCAAAATATTCTCCGACCGCTTAGCATACATCGCCAGATGATACTCCGGGTAGGTTCTGTCGAACTGCTCGATCGCCTTCATCGATTTCCCCACCAGGTAATACTCCTGCTGCAGAATGTCGGCCAGATCCACCTCTCTGCTGCAGCTGCAATAGCCTCTCGTAAAGAGAAAGACCGTCTTCTCCGGGCCATGCTTGAGTACAACCTGCAGGATGTACATATCATTTCCACTCTTAAAGAGAGCTGCATGAATCGGTATTTTGCCCTTCTGGTGAATCGATGCAGGGCGCCGCACATTCTGGGGAATCGAGTTGGCAGTCCGCAGGTTCTTCTTGCCATAGCGATAGTCCCTAAACAACAGCGAGCTGTCCTTTTCCGTCTTCTCCTCGTAGACGCCGAGCGCCTTCCACTCCTTGCTGCTCGGCGTATTCTCGAACAGCCAGCTCTCCGTCCCAGGCCTTATGCGGACGTCCGTTGCATAACCCTTGTTGCGGTAAATGTATGCGAACATTTCAAGGCTGTACACGTCGATCACGCCGGGAAAGACGCGGCGGATCACCTCGCGGTCGCTCTCCATACTGATGGAGCTGATGCGCCTAGCCCGGATCATCGCCAGCAGAACCTCCATCGTAAAGCCCGTCTCGTTGCACAGAACCCGCGGATTCTTGGAACCCGCAGGGAACTCGGCCACAAAGACCGGCGCCCACTCCATCCCGCTAAAGCGGTCCTTAAAGCCGGGGATCTTAATGAGAATCGGAATACAGATAGACAGTGTCAAAACACCGCCCGCACCACAATCGGGCTCAGCAGCCTCCAGCCGATATCCCCAGTAGTTCTTCTCCTCGACGATGACGATGTCATCCGGCAAGGGACGATAGCCCGGGGGCTTCAGATTGCAGCTCTCCTCATGCTTCTGCACGTTATAGTGGTCGAGAAGCTGGCGCTTGCCGCATCTTCCGCAGTAGCAGACGTGAGCGGCCGCAGTGTCCTTTCCGGTTGGAATCACGTAGAAACTCTTGTCCATCTGTATCACCTCTCTTTCTGTATGTTGTTTTTGTACTGCCGTTCATTTGTAATTTGGACCCATTGATCATGGATCATGGTTATTTAACTTCCTCCTTAAAAGTTATTCCAATAATGGAGCCGGATCCCATCCGTAAGACCCTTGCGTGGTAAGTTAAGCTATTTTATAAGCGGTAAAACAAGTTATGTCGATAGAAATTATTTGAACAATTCAGTGTCCCATCCTAATTATTCGATTTTTATGAATTTCAAGCATAGCAAAATTCAATTTCTCATCTGCCAATCTACCTCTTTACTGCCCCTTAGCCCCGGCCCCACATACTTCAAATCTCCAAATTCAAATTCTCGAATTTCTTCAACATCTTCTCATTGAATTATCTGACTACTTTTCCTATAATTGGTTAATCTCACACAACAAAAGCGAAAGAAACAGCAATTCATCCTTCCCCCGCACTATGCACCAGGAAAGATAGAAAGGAGGCGCCCATTGGCCGTCGCCAAAAAAGCAAATGTCAAAAGAAAAAACGCCGCAACAACACCGGCACCTGCAGCAACTTCCAACACCCAGGCACTGCTCCGGATTGTTTCTAACAACTTACAGAAGTTGATCAAGGAGCAAGGCCTGACGCAGAGGAAATTGGCCGAAAAGCTCGGCATCGCAGCTGCAAGCATGTCGGACTACTGCAAGGGCAAACGGCTTCCCACCGTAGAGCATCTGGCTATTCTGAAGAAGCTGTACGGCATCTCCATCGATGATTTTCTCACGGCTGAGATCAGTCCTGCTGCCATCACGCCTCCTCCCGAAGTCCCGGTATTTGATCAGCAGACCTTGGAAGCCTATAAGAAGTTCTGCAGCAGCTATTTCTTGTACTATTTTGACACGAGCAAGATGAAGGGGCGCGACACGCAGCCGCCCAGAGATTCACTCCTGTACGGCATCCTGTACGTGTACGAGCTCCATGACAAGGAAGTGCCTGCATTTGAATGTATGTCTATTCTCGGGTTTGAAGACAGAGATGAAGTGGCACGGGCCAAAAAAGAGCTGGACGAAATGGAAGATCCGCAGAAGAAACGCGAATACTTGATCAGCAAATACGAGAGTTCTATTTATTTGGGTCGCTTCACATTATCGAAAGACAATGCATTTGTGAGCATGACACATGGAACGACCGACAAGGCGCTTCTGATCCTGCCCTGGATCGACAGCAGCAGTAAGCCTTACATCGGAGGGATCGGCACGATCAATTCCGTCAGCAAGGGCCGGGAGCGCATGCCTGTCATTCAGTTAATAGGCGTTTCCCGCTACACGCTGGGTTTGTCTGTCGAGGAGATCCATCACAGTCTTCTACTCGACCAGCCGACTTTTGAAGTGGACAGCAAGACGTTGGACGAATTGATCATGAATTTTAAGGCTCTGTATGTGGATTCGAACAGCGCGATGGTAAACTTCTCGGAATACCAGAAGGCGATTTTCGTGAAATCCATGATCGAACAGATTGTACGGAAAAGTCTGGAAAGAAATGTATTCAGATATGGCAAGGTGTCAGGCACAGACGACGACCTGTTTTACCACGGACTGAAAGACGCTTCGATCAGAAGCTCGAGTAAGGCCTCAGCAAAGGTCTCGAAGTAAGGATGCGCGGTGCAGAAAGGAGGCAGGCTTATGGCTTACGACATGGCAGTAGAATTTAATACCGATATAGTGAAAGTGTACAGTCAGCACCATCCGCATGAAAATAAGCAGGACCTTATACGCGCCTATGATTATGCTTCTCAGAAGCACGCGGGCCAAAAACGCGGCAGCGGGGAGGCTTACATCAAGCATCCGCTTCGTACCGCAAGATCCTGTGCGAAATGGAGAGCGGATAAAGATGTGATCATAGCGGCTCTCCTTCACGACGTAGCCGAGGACTGCAATACGCCGTTGTCCGAAATTGAAAAGTCATTCGGGCCCAACGTAGCCGCGATTGTGGACGCTGTGACTGCGCTCAGTGATCGGGATTTTGACCATCATACCCTCACAAAAGCACAGAAGGACATCCTTTCTGATGCTAAATTGCAGCGCAAAATGAACTATAAAGCGTTATACGTAAAGGTTGCCGATCGCATCGACAACCTCCGAACTATGTCCGGCGTCAAGGAGGAGAAGCGAATTCCCAAGGCCGAGCACACCAGGGAGATCATCGTTCCCATGTGCAGGCTGGCGCAGGCGCACCACTTCGCCGATGTCCTCGAAGAGCTCTGTTTCGAGATTGAACACCCTACCATGTATGCAAATTACAAGAAGCACTATCGCCGCGTTCTCAAAACAAACGACGCAACCTGCAGGGAGTCCCTGGCCGTGCTCTCCAGAGTATTCGACCCGAGCCAAAAAATCAACCACCCGCACCCTGAGCTCAATCGGCTCAAGCGATATATCGTTAACTTCTATTCCAACAAGCGATCCTATATCAGTCTCCACCGTCAGATCAGCCGCGGATCCCGCAATATTGTGGCTGACTGGTCCTCTCTTCTCTCCAAATACAACGTCGCCCTCTACGATCTCACACTGGTTGTGAGCGACGCATTTCTCGCTGACATCAATGTAAATCCTTATGATATGTCTGATCTGAATTCGCTCGATGATTCCACTAATCGTTCCTTTGAGGTGGCCGGGCCGCTTTTTGATGCGCCCGCTCGTCTGTATGATATGTCTGGTCGGCCGTATGAGGCATCAGTTCGGCAGGCGTATGATATATTCTTCGAGTATTTTGACAAAGAGCTCTCACACAATGGCTTCTATCTGCTGAAGTACTGCTATACGACCAACAGGGACAGCGGCTACTTCCTCATCGCTGACCGGATGGACAATATGTACAGGCTGTTCGTGCGCACAGAGCGGGAGCAACAGCGCTACCTGTACGGCAACATTGTCGACGATTCTGATTTTATGATTTCTGACGTAAATGAGACAGATCCACGTGACACGTACAAGGAAAAGATCAAGATTTTCCTCAGAAATGGCAACAAATTGTCAATTGATAAGGGGGCGACCGTGCTCGACGTCGCCTTTTATATTCACCCCCAGACAGGACTGCATTTTTCTTACGCGATGCTGGACGAATCCAAGACTCAACTGCCTTGTCACACACGGCTGAACGAAGGTGATACGATTACGATTGTGACCGATGAGGATGCTTGGCCTGAAATTGCGTGGTTCAAATACGTCAACACGGTACGTGCGAAGCACGAGCTTGTGAAGTATTTCCAGAAGAAGCTGGCAGCGGGGACTGGGACTCAGTCGTCGTGAGGGTGTGTTGCCCTAGTGAGGCGGTGGGGGTGGGGCTGCGGTTCTTGGCCCTGCACTCACCTACACTCACCTCTGGCTTAAGATCATCTCCACCGTCTTCCGTTGCTGCTCCTCGGCAGAAATGCTCGCTTCTCCATCGCCGTCCTGCGCGCCGTAATTGCCAAACTGGGCATGGTTTCCGCCCTCAATCACACATTTCAAGGCCGTTTTGGGCAAATATGCATCACCTTTCGCAAGGTTCTCCATATTCAGCACGCCATCTTCGGAGCCATAGATTGACACCACTGAAAGGCTTTCATCTAGCTGTTTCGTCGGATATGCCGCCAGCAGCACAAGCCCGGTCAGCTCCTCAGCATGCTCAGCCGCATAGTTCGCCGCCATCGCACCGCCCAGCGAGTGTCCGCCCACGTACCAGTGCTCGTAATCGTAATCTGCCATCACGTCGCCGGCCTTGTTGGCGCCAAAAAAGGCTAGATGGAACGGCATTTTGACCAGGCAGACGTCCATTCCCTCCGCAGCAAGCAGGTGCAGGAGGGGTGCGTAGACCGACTCTTCTACCTTGGCGCCTGGATAAAAGACGAGCGCGTCTCTTTCGGACGGCCCGTCAAAATACCAACCATATTCCGTCTTTGTCACTGTCACTGCGTCATCCGATTCCGGATCTGGTTCCAGCGCAGACAGTGCAGTCGAATCCGCGTGATAGTATTCTGCTGTATAAAGAAGAAATCCCACCGCAAGAATTACAACAACACATACCGGAACCATCAGGATCCACTTTAATCTCTTTTTCTGATTTCGCATCTTTACAAACTCCTATCTCTCTTCAGTTAAATCTACTCTGTCTATTAGGAATTTACATAATCGAGCTCGCCTATTGTCAAGCTGGTTTATCATGCTTCCGCAGAAGATTCCCTCCTCTGCAGGCGATGGGTAGTTCACTATTGAAAGAGCTCTCCCTCTTCTCTCCGCTGTCTGGCCTGCCGCAGTTTGCCCCACTGGTGGCCGATTGCCATGGCTGGCGGTGTTTTGACTTGGGAGAGGAGGCAGACCATTTTCACAAATCGGGGGTGATTTCCATGGAGCACTTTGCTGCGATTCGCTCTGGAAAAGGCCTGCATTTCTCGAACAGTCTCCTCTGCTCTGCGCTTCTCATCCTTGGAAAAACTGTTATAGTTCATCCACATTCTTCCGATCGCCATGAAGCACGCGCCAAGGTAACGGTCTCCGTTTTCCGCTAAGCCTTTATAGCGGCCATATTGAGCTAGCCAGCAATCGATGATGTTATCTGCCGAGTACGTGTGTGTGATGCTTCCTTTTCGCATCCTCCAATGGAACAATTTCTCTGTAAGGGATGTAACTGTTCCGTCCGTTTCTGCGAGAAGTTTCATGATCTTCCACATAATAGCAATGTCTTCGAAGTTGTGGCCTTCAGGGAAGCGGAACTTAAGTGAGCGATTCGTCGCGCGGTGGGCCTCTGAGGATTGATCCCGCGCGGATTGGGCTGACGCGGGATGGGCTTCTGAGGATCGATCCTCCACAAATATCTCAGCCCGGTACAGCTTGTTCCATGCCACGTCTCGAAATAAACCATTTTTATAAGCAGTCATAACATCTTCTCCGCGGAAAACGCGCACAGGCTCACTGCTCAAGTCCGTTTGTATGATTGTTTGACCGGCATGTGTTTCCTTGCCGATTTTAGGATGGTACGTTCGGTCGGGATACTCGGAGCAGGTTCCCGCGCAGGTGATGGAGGAGTTTGTGTGGAGCGATGTTTTGACAAGGGTGGTGATGGCATGAAGCTCCATCCAATCGTCGCTATCGAGAAATGCGAGGTAGGCTCCGTTTGCGTGTTCAATGCCCGTGTTTCTTGCCGCGGAAAGACCTCCGTGAGCGATGTGGATGATGCGGATGCGGGGATCGCGCCGGGCATACGCTTCGCAGATGGCGGCGCTGTTGTCCATGGAGTCATCGTCGATCACGAGGATTTCCAGATTCGGATAGGTCTGGTGGATCACGGACTCCAGACACTGGGGCAGGTAGGCGCTGGCGTTGTAAACCGGAATGATCACGGATACCAAAGAGTTCATACAAAAACTCCAATTCTGTTGGTGGTGAGTTAGTGTGTCAGCGGACCTGTCCCTGTGGCTCACCCCTGTTGAAAATCGGCGGGCCCAAGTCTGCGGAGGTGAGTCAGGGGACCTGTAAAGTGACTCATTATTATAAGTATACTTTTCTGTCACCTCAGTTGCAATCTCAGTGAGTCAGAGAGGTCCATTGACTCAGAGTGGGCGCCAAGGAAAATGATTAAATTTTCGTACCTCTGCAATAAACCGCTCTCCTGCTGCATTTAATATATAGAAAGGCAATAACAACACAGCACCGATAAGGAGGGAACATGCATATGAAATTACAGTGGAAACGACTTCTGGCCTCCATGCTCGCATTCGCGATGGCGTTCAGCACACTGCTCGTCATGCCCGTAAGCGCAGCAGCTCCCCAGAAAAAGAGCATCAAGTACGAGGGATATGGTAAAGTAGAGTTAGAATTTCGTTCCAAAGTGCAGTGGAAAAACGCCAAAGTGACTGTCAAAGACAGCACCGGCAAGGCCTACTCCGTGAAGATCCTGAACAAAGACAACGATGAAATCGAGTTTAAGATCCTTCAGTTCAAGCAGGGCCAGAAATACACTTGCACAGTCTCCGGCGTCCGTCAGGGAAGAAGCGGAAGCTATGGAAAAGTGAGCGGAAGCGTCACCATTCCTACCACCAAAGTCTCCGAAAGCAAAGCAGTCAGCATCGCCCTCAACGATGCCGTCAAAAAGTACAAAATCAAGAAAGCAGACGCCAAAGGGATCGACCTCGATATAAGCAGATACAGAGGTAAAAAGGTCTTTGAAATCGAGTTTCGAGCAAAGAAAAACGGCCGCATGTATGAATTCGAATACAAGGTCGATCCTGCTACAGGGAAGATCCTGAAACGAGAAATCGATGATTGATCAGGTCGTGGCCGACCGGCTTGCGCAGCACTGATAATAATATGACATCAGATTTGCAGTGTTTTGACGGTTGGCCACAAGTCTATCCTTCCCCAACGTCCCAGCGTCAGATGGAGCCCCCATGTTACTATTCTTAGCCGTCACAGATGCAGAAGCATCGCCCCAAAGCCGGATCGTGATCGATGAAGCCTTGTTCCCGCAAATTGCGGATGGCAACAGGGATGCTTTCGTGCGCCTCTATGCGCTTACAAAGGATCTGGTTCTGGGCTACGCGCTCTCCATCCTGGGGAACCGCAGCGACGCCGAGGACGCCATGCAGGACACCTATCTGAAGATCCGGAGCGCCGCGCACCTCTATAAGCCCATGGGCCGGCCCGTCGCCTGGATCGTCACGATCACGCGCAACGTCTGTCTCATGCAGCTCCGCGAGAAGAGCCGCACCGCCTGGACGCCGCCGGATGAGAACAGCGATCTCCATTCTCCCACTTCGAGCGCCTTCGATGCGTTTGGCGACGCCGAGGACCGGCTTGTCCTGACCAAAATGCTGGACCTCCTTTCCGAGGAAGATCGTCAGATCATTGTTCTGCACGCGATCAGCGGGATGAAACATCGCGAGATTGCGCAGGTCATGAGCCTGCCCTTGTCCACTGTTTTGGCAAAATACAGGCGCGCCCTGCAGAAGCTGCGGGACGCCTTTGCAGAATGACCACATCAGAACATATACATTCATCAATCGCCTTTCCTTTGATGATCCTGAGGCAAATGGAATGAAAAAGACAAATGAAGAAATTGAAAACGCAATTGCGCGCGCCGTTCGTGCAATTCCCAAAGAAGATCCGGATACGATCTGGGGCACCCCTGTCACAAGGGCAGACGGTTCCGAATGGTTTCTGGAGAATACGGAGAGCACCTACAAGCACCGTCCGTTCTTGAGCACTGCAGCGATCGTGCGCACTATGGCGCTGGCCGCGGCGCTGATCGCGGTGACGTTCGGGCTCCGATTCCACTTGCTCGGTGCAAGAAGCATGGCGAAAATCTACCTGGACATCAATCCAAGCATCTCTCTTTCCATCGATCGCCGGGAGCGCGTGACCAATGCGACTGCGCAAAACGCGGATGGGGAGAAGGTTTTGGCAGATATGGATTTGAAGGGGACCGATGTGGACGTCGCCGTGAACGCGCTGATCGGCGCCAGCATCCGCTATGGGTACCTGGACAGCGAGAAGGCGATTTTGCTTCTGTCTTTTGAATGTGACAACAAGGAAATGGAGAATCTTCTGCGGTCGAGGCTGACCGTACAGGCCAGCGACAATCTCACGCACGAACTGGGGAGCGGCACGGTTCTGGATCAGGAAGTCATCTCTGATGATTCGATCACAGAGCTCTGCGCCACGTACGACATCTCACCGGGCAAAGCGGCGCTGCTTGCCAAGATTGTCGCGGACCATCCCGATTTCTCCATGGAAACGATGGCTTCCATGAGCTTGAGTGAGCTCGCGCGGTATCTGGCCAAAATGGACGTCGACTTGCGCAATTATACGGACCATCACGGCGAAGGATTCTTTGAAGATCTGTACAAAGAATTACTCAATGACGTGTACACGGGGGATCCCGGAGATGCGGGCGCCGGCGTGCCGCAAGGTGAGAATGCCGGGATTGTGGATCGGGATGACTTGGATGATGATGATCGTCTGGATGATGATGACTTGGATGATCGGGATGATGATTTGGATGATCTGCATGATGACTTGGATGATCGGGATGATTTAGATGACGATGATCCGGATGACCGGCACCATGGTTCGGATGATGATTCGGATGATCATTCGGATGATTGGGACGATTCGGACGATTCGGACCACGATGATCCAGACGACGATGATCCGGACGACGATTCGGATGATTGGGATGATTCGGACGACGATGACTCAGACGATGAACACGAATGATAAAATAACGAAGTGGAGTGCTCGTAGGATTTCCCTATGAGCGCTCCACTTTTTTGCTTTTTATGATTGCAAGGATTCTGGTGTGGTTGAGATTGTTTGGTGTGTTGCGGATCTTGAATCTCTGTTGTGATCACGTTTATAAGTGGAACATCTTCTGCGGAATATGGCAATATCCACCAGGATTCTTGTCTAGATACTTCTGGTGGTATTCTTCCGCCGAGTAGAAGTTGTGGAGCGGCTCTAATTCAACCGCCAGCTTTGCGCCTGCTTTCTCTTCCTGTTCCTTGTAGACTTTTTGGATTTCCGGCAGCTGGCTATCTTCGGTGTAATAGATGCCAGTCCGGTACTGGATTCCGCGGTCGTTGCCCTGCTTGTTGATCGAGAGCGGGTCGATGACCATGAAGTAGTAACCCAGAAGCTCGGTCAGGGAGATTTGGTCCGGGTCGTACTGGATTTTGACAGTTTCTGCGTGTCCACTGCTGTTGCACACGTCCCGATAAGAGGGGGCCGCGTCCGGGCCATTGGCATAGCCGACCTCCGTCGCCTGTACCCCGTCAAATTGGTCAAAGTACTTCTGGACGCCCCAGAAGCAGCCGCCTGCTAGGTAGATTGTCTGCATATCATCCTCTCATTTCTTCCTATGATGAAATTCCGTAAGTATGTAAACTTGAATCTCTGGTTAACTGGTTAATATATCAGCCTCGATGGCACAAAATAGAGATATGGCGCAGTGAGCACCGCCAGCCACATGGCTGATCTGCGGGCCTGTTCCGCTTCGAGTCCCGCTTTGGTCAAAATCCTCCTATCTATAAGGAAAATCGCCACTCCTGCCACTGCTACTGAAACCGCCACGACCAGAAATGCCGCAATGCTGTCGAGCGGATCACTGGCAACACCGCTTTCAATGAGGTCAAGCATGGGGACCAACGGCGACAACGGCGTGCCTTCCCCAGCAATAGTCGCAATCACAAAGACCCCAAACAAGACGAGCGCGCCGCAAAGGTCGCTGAAGAATCCGGCAATGCAGATTTTCCATGTGTGCTTCCTGCAGAAAGCGTTCTTATCTCCCATGTTGCCGAGGCTCCAGTGCAGAACCAGCCTGTCGATGAGATAATTGGCCGGAATCAGGATTAGCCAAAGCCATGAGGGTACAAAAACCAGTATCCAAATGGGCAGTAGAATGTTGTATAGCTTGAATTCTTTTTCATTATTGTTCATTATCGGCTCCTGAGTCACTGTGTGAGTCACTGGACCTGTCCCCTCACTTGTCTGTCACCACCCCATACGTCGTGAGCACTGTCCGAGCCCAATTCAGGCGGCTTTGGTAAGCTCTGCCCATGAAGATGGCTCCCATCAGCAGATATCCTAAGCAGTCCAGAAAGGCATTGGTCTGTACAAAGAGCATGTAAAACAGAGCGAACACTGTCAGTGTGTAAAATGCCACTGCCAGTTGCTCATAAAACGTTGCTAATTCATTAAGCCGTTCCGCTCTGCCACCGTACCCATTGATGGAATTGCTTGATTCACAATAATCAAAAAAGCACTGGCACATCGCCGGATCCTGTGGATCGAACGCGCCAAGATTCTTGTCTGTAAATAGCTTCACTGCTTTGGTAAGAACATCTGCTCTCTTATACTCATTTGCCAAAACACTGCTATTTTGCTGCGTTTCCTTCCCTTTGTCCGCACTCACTTCGCTCAGGCATCTGTTCACAACGATCGACTTTAGTCCCTTGAAGAACAGCACCTGGATACTCTGTAGTGCATTACCCAAAATGTAGCATACCAGGCATATCACAATTGCCTTCTCCACATCGTTTTCCAGCCCTAGATTCACATAAAAAAAGCTGGGCGCATACTTGTTTAAAATGGGTGAAATACCATACAAGACCACGCCTCCGGATACGATGACGTTAAAGAAATCGATTATGCGCAGTTTATCGACAATATTTGCTGCTACTTTATCCATACATACTCCTCTTCGTTAAGGCTCGCCGAGCGAGCCGCTGCGTCTACAAATCCACTTTAAGGCGCACCACAGTATCTCACGTATTGATAATTATACTGAAGTGCATGCGGTACTTCAATCTCGTTGTGATGTGAGATACTGTCCTTCAGTCCACTTTGTATAATGAGGCGTGTCTCTCACTCTTTGATCGTCCCCTTACGAATATGTTCCTTTTTGGAACATGTTGTGAAACGGTAATTGCCGAGAACAAGTTCTTTGGAAAACAAAAACCCGGGGCAAAAACTTGCTCCGGGGAAATATCAATCTGAACATACCTGCTTCTTGCGCCGCCCTTGCGGCACAGATGCCTGATCAATCTGCCTGCCGCCAAGCCGCGCAACACAAAGTTTGCTGGGCTGAGCCAGTGGTTGCGTCAGTGGACTGTTCTCTTTGACTCACGTGCTGACGCAATGTCATCTTGACAATCTTCAGATAATAATACTAATATATTATTCTATTGAATTAGTAGGCAAATTAGTTGAGAAGGATACAAAATGTCAGACAGGATATGGAATATACTCGTTGAGGGATTTGGCAAAATCATGCTCGCCAGCGTTCGTGTCACGATCCCCCTCACAATACTCGGCTTCAGTTTCGCCATGGTCATCGCAATGATCATGGCCCTTGTGCAATACGCAAAAGTCCCTGTACTCAGGCAGCTGTCCAGGCTCTACATCTGGATCTTCCGCGGAACCCCACTCCTCGTGCAGCTGTTCCTCGCCTACTACGGCTTCCCCAAAATCGGCATCGTACTGGATTCATTCGTGTGCGCCGTGATCGTTTTTTCGCTCAATGAAGGCGCCTACTGCGCCGAAATCATGCGCTCTGCACTCGAAGCCGTCCCGGAGGGCCAGATGGAAGCCGGCTACTGCGTCGGCATGAACTACCTGCAGATCATGTGGCACGTCGTCATCCCGCAGGCCCTGCGCACAGCCTTCCCGCCGCTCTCGAATTCGGTCATCGCCATGCTCAAGGACACCTCCCTGGTCGCCGAGATCACGGTTGCCGACATGTTCATGGCGGCGCAGAAAATCGTCGGCCGCACCTACGAACCCCTGTGGCTCTACTGCGAAGTCGCGCTGATCTACCTGGTCTTCTCGACCGTGTTGACCTTCGTGCAGCGATATTTTGAAAAGAAACTCAGCGCCTACAACAGCAGAACAACAGAAGTTGCGGCAAACTAGCGGCCAAGCCAACTGGTCAAAAAAGAGGCCTCGCCAACCGGCATCCACAACGGCCGCATCGGAGTAACATACTATGGAAATCAAGCAACTCACCAAATCATTTGGCTCGAACAAGGTCCTTCGCGGCATCGACCTGACCGTGAACAAAGGCGACGTCGTCGCGATCCTGGGCCCGAGCGGCAGCGGCAAAACCACGCTGCTCCGCTGCATCAATTTTCTCGAGAAAGCCGATTCCGGCACACTGATTTTTGACGGGCAGCCTTACGACCTTGGGCACATGCGCAGAACTCAAATCGCGCAGATCCGCCAGAAAACCGCCTTCGTCTTTCAGAACTACAACCTTTTCGCCAACAAAACCGCGATCGATAACGTGACGCTGGGCCTTACGTCTGCACGAAAAATGGACAAGGACAAGGCCCGCAAAATCGGCATGGAAATGCTGGACAAAGTCGGTCTCGCCGACCACGCGGGCTACTACCCCATCCAGCTCTCCGGCGGCCAGCAGCAGAGGGTCGCGATCGCAAGGGCACTGGCTGTGAACCCGGAGATTATCTATTTTGACGAGCCGACGTCTGCCCTCGATCCCGAGCTGATTGGCGAGGTGCTCCAAGTCATGCGCCAGCTCGCCGAGGAAGGCATGACCATGCTGGTCGTCACACACGAGATGAACTTCGCGCAGAACGTCTCCAACCGGGTCATCTTCATGGAGGACGGCGAGATCGTCGAGCAGGGCGCGTCCAAGGCCTTCTTCGAGCACCCGCGCGAGGAGCGCACCAAGGCATTCCTGCACAACATTCGCTCGCAGCACGACGCCTGATCGGTGTCAAAACATTGCCTGGCGGCGCTTCAACCGCTCGCCGACGCGTCGTTTCACACAACAGCAATCGATATAACGTATCGATTTGTATAGAAATGAATAGGCACAGCGCAATCTCACACTTGACATGATCGACACAACACCGTGCGAGTGCCGCATCAACAAGGAGGTAAACGTATATGAAAAAGAGAATGGTCGCTGCCCTTCTGGCAGCAGTCATGAGTGCAGCCGCCCTGACCGGCTGCGGAGGCGGCTCAGGAAACACGAGCCAGAACAATGACGCGAGCACAGAGGCCGAGGCTGGTGCTGAAGACGCAGGTGCTGCCGATGAGGCTGCCGCTGAAGCCGAAGCTGGCGCCGAAGACGCCGCTGCTGGTGACGCTGCAGAGGCCGGCTCCGAAGATCTTCTTGCCAAAATCCAGAGCGCCGGCAAAATCGTCATCGCCATGGAAGGCAACTGGGCACCCTGGACCTATGAAGATGAGAACGGAAACCTGGTCGGATTTGAAGTGGAAGTATCCGGCGCAGTCGCTGAAAAGCTCGGCGTCACGCCCGAGTATGTAACTGGTGAGTGGGACGGTCTTTTGGCAGGTGTGCAGGCGGGCCGCTATGACCTAATGGCGAACGGTGTGGGATACACCGAGGAGCGCGCGCAGGCCTACACCTACAGCGATTTCTATGCCTTCAACAGAACAGCGCTGGTCGTCCGCGGCGACAACGAGGAGATCAAGTCCATGGAGGACCTGGCCGGCAAGACGACCTGCAATTCCGCAAACAGCACCTACCAGCTGCTGGCCGAGAAGTACGGCGCCACGGTCAAAGACGTGGAGTCCCTGGCAGGCACCATCGATGAGCTCATGGCGGGCCGCGTGGACGCGACGCTCAACGCGGAAGTTTCCATCAACGACTACATGCGCGAGCAGCCGGATGCAGACATCAAGATCGTTGCTTTCGACGAAGACGTCGAGCAGGTCGGCATGATCATGCCTTACGGCGACGCTTCCGCTTCGCTTGCTGCCGCCATTAACCAGGCGCTCGCCGAACTGCGCGAGGAAGGCAAGCTGGCCGAGATCTCGACCAAGTACTTCGGCATGGACATCACAACAAACGAATAATGGGCAGAAATCGAGTAGGAGGGGGATTTAAGTAATCCCCCGTCCTCTCACACCACCGCTCATGCGGTTCCGCAAGCGGCGGTTCAATCAACTAAACAAGCGACACACCTTGCGGTGTAGTAGTCAAACATGGAGATTAGCCCAAACTCGGCTAATCTCTTGTTGCTTATGGCCTTTTGTACCCATCCGTTATGGGCGAGTCTTGCATAGCGGTCTCCGCAGTATGCAATCTTGTATGCCACCCACCGTGGTACTTCCAACTTCATCAGATTCTTTGCCCTGTTCTTCGGCGTTTTCCAGTGCTTCCAGATACACATCCTTAGGCGGTATCTGATGTTGCTGTCAAGCCGCTCACACAAACCTTTCATGCTTCCGATTTTGAAGTAGTTGACCCATCCTCGGATAAGCTGGTTGAGCTTATATACCTTATAGGAATTGCTCACTCCCCAGCTCCTGCTTGTCAGTTTCTTCATCTGTGCTTTGAACTTCGCTACAGCCTTCTGGTGTGGTCTGGCTTTGTATGCTTTGGCAAATGAGTCATAATAAAACCCGAACCCGAGATACTTGATCCCCTTTGGCTTGTCGACCTTGCTCTTTTCGGCATTTACTTTCAATCCAAGCTTCTCCTCTATAAACCGGGTCACGCTCTTCATGACTCTGTCTGCCGCCTGTCTGCTTCCGACCATTATGATGAGGTCGTCCGCATACCGGACAAAATCCAGCCCTCTTGCTTCCAGTTCCTTATCCAGTTCGTTGAGCATGATGTTTGCCAACAGTGGCGAAATGTTTCCTCCCTGTGGCGTGCCGACTATGGTATCTTCATACTCATCATCGATCATCACTCCACTGACAAGGAACTTTCTCACCACTGAAATGACATCTCCGTCTTTGATTGTTCGTCCGAAGATGGTCATCAGCTTGTCATGGTCGACTGTATCAAAGAACTTTGCAAGGTCGATGTCCACGATCCAGCTGTGTCCATCGTTCATCATCTCTAATGCCTTCAGGACTGCCTGCTGTGCACACCGGTTGGGTCTGAATCCATAACTGTGGTCGTGAAACTGTTCCTCAAATATCGGAGTGAGTACCTGCGCTACTGCCTGTTGCACAAATCGGTCTACTACTGTCGGTACTCCAAGGTTTCTTACACCACCGTCTGGTTTCGGTATCTCCACCCTTCTGACTGGCTGCGGCTTGTATTTCCTCGTCCGCAGCTGTTCCCTGATGCTTTCGCCGTTTTCCGAAAGGTATGCGCCAAGTTCTTCGACAGTCATGCCGTCTACACCTGCCGCTCCTTTGTTTCTGACGACTTGCAGATACGCCGCATTGAGGTTATCTTTGCTCAGTATCTGCTCCATGAGACTACTTGTGTCCATGCGTTGTTTCCTTTCTGCCCCTTTTGCCTTTGCCGCCTTTGACGTTATCGACAGACGTTGCTCTGGCTACGAAGTGGAACGTACTTCAACTGATTGATTGTTCGCCCCTTCGCTCCACTCCCATTACAGGAGTTTCTTCACTACTATGGGCTCTGCTGACTTCTCGCAATTCGTTGTTACTACGGCTGATGAGACCGCTTGCGAGACCTCCGCGCATAAGGTGCACGCTCTTTCCCTCCATCTATCCGCCACATTTACGCTGTTCCTACAAACGGGGTAGTTATAAGACTTCACTGCTTTAGGCCAGCTTATCTGTCGGAACCTCGCCTTATATGTGATTTCTGTTCGTCGGACCAGAGGTTTGCTTACAGCTTCTTTCAGATTCCACCTCACGATGGACACCCTTGCTGTTCAGCTATACACTTCCCACTACCTGGGCGTGTTCGAGACTTTCACCCGTTAGAGCGCGCCCATGGCGCGCATACCTAAAATAAGCCGGGCTCCTAAGAGTCCGGCTTATTTTTATGTTTGTGTCATGATGAATCAAAGATCAAGTCCACTGGCTCACCTCGTGAGCTTATGGATCCACTTGTAACTGCGGAAACGCAGGAATACTGGCACACACTTGAAGATCTGGTCCGACTGCAGGCACATCACAACCGCCGCGATCGGCCACTTCCACCAGAATGCAGCCGCAAACGAAAGCGACGTGATGGTCCCGATGGCCGCGCCTGTCACTCCTTGTCATGTGTGAAAAATGGTTCTTTCATTTTTTCGGTCGGCGTTAGTCAATCACCGATCTTCCCAGCCACTTGCCTCTGACAAAATGAATCCGATAGATGATCGCGCGCACGCCCCAATCCATGAACATGCCGATCCAGACGGACAGGATTCCCAGGTGCAGCACACGGATCATGAAGACCGCCCCTGCCACTCTGCAGAACCACATGGTGAGCGAGGACACGATCATTGTAAACTTGACGTCGCCTGCTGCTCTGAATCCGTACGCCGGAATGAAGCTCAGCGCCCAGAAAATGGGCTTCACGATCGTGATCAGCAGAATCATCTTCAGGCAAAGCGCCGCTGCGTCCGGCTCCATGCCGGCCAGACTGACAACCGGCCTTGCGATTGCATATGTGAGTATGCAGGATGTCAAGACCACTACCTCGGCCCAGACAGTCAGTTTCTTAATATAGTAGACTGCCTGATCCTTGTAACCTGCGCCTAAACACTGCCCTACAACCGTCATCATGCCGATGCCGACGCCGCAGCCCGCGATGCCGTTCACGTTTTCCAGGATCGCCGTCATGGCCTGCGCGGCAATCGCCGTGGTCCCCAGTGTGGAGACGCTGGACTGAATTGCCAGCTTTCCGAACTGGAACATTCCGTTCTCGATGCCCGACGGAATGCTCAGCCACAGGACCCTGCGGATCATATCCGCATCAGGCCTCACAGAGAGGTAATTGCGAACAACGATCGCTTGCCGGTTCCGATGCAGATACCCGAGAATCCAAACTGCGCCAACAACGCGCGACAACAGTGTGGAGAGCGCCGCTCCCGCGACTCCCATGGGAATCACGAAAATCAGCAGTGCGTTGCCCGCAATGTTCATCATATTGGTGATGATACTGATCCGCATGGGCAGCTTGCTGTCGCCGCATGCCCGGTACAGCCCCGCGCCGCCCTGAAACAGCGCAAAGAAAGGATATGACAGCACCGTGATCTTAAAATATGTCAGTGACGCAGCCATAACATCCTCAGATACCTGGCCAAAAATCAGCGACAAGAGCGGTCTCCGTGCCAAAAAGCAGAACGTCGCAATGCTTCCCGACAACACCACGATGATGAGCAGCAACTGTCTTGCAGCTTTATTGCATTGGGCGACATTTTTTTGCCCCAAATACTGTGAGCAGATGACTGTTCCGCCTGCGGCGAGCGCCGCAAACACTTGAATCATCAGTGTATTGATCGAATCTGTCAGCGAAACGGCCGAAATCGCGGCGCTTCCCAGGTTCGAGATCATCATCGTGTCTGCCATTCCCATCAGGGCGTTTAGGAATTGCTCCACAATGATCGGAACGAGCAGGCTATAGAGTGCTGAGTCGGAAAACAGCAGTGGCTCCTTCACTTGCGCCTCTGCTTGTGCGTGAATGAACGGGTTGCGTCTTTTTCCTAGTGCGGATGCACCGGGCAAAACATGTGCAGACATAAAATTAGTTTCATCTTCTTTCTTTCATAGTTCTTTACGGTCGTTTATTCTACAACCTTCTCTGGCAAAAACAAGGATGAAAACCGACATTTTTATGTACTTTTTTAAGTCCATGCCGGTGGGTCAGTTTTGAGTCAGCGGACTGTCCCTCTGACTCAAAGTTCCTCCAGCATCTGCGCCGCGTTATCCTTGGGATAAAAATACAGGACCACCTTCTGTCCCCTATAATCAGAAAGGGAATGCAACTCTCCAATAATCCAATCAGTCACTCTTTACATTTTTCTTGACCTTCCACATACTGGAAGGTGTACAAATGAATTAATAACGAGGTACAAATCGATGAAAATCAATCAGGTAGAGGAGCTGACCGGCATCCCCAAGAAGAACATCCGCTTCTATGAGGACCAGAAGCTGGTCAGTCCCCAACGCAATTTGTCAAACGGATATCGCGAATACTCGATGGACGACGTCGCCCTGCTTAACCGCATCAAGCTCTTCCGCAAACTCGGAATCCCCATCGAGTCGATCCGCAAAATGGAAACCGGCGAGGCCCAGCTCGACGACTGCCTTTATCACCAAGTGCATGAGCTCAAGAATTCTCGCCAAAACATTGACCAGATCCTATCCGTCTGCCAGGAGATTCTTTCCGGGCAGGTATGTTTTGACAATATTGAGACGGAATACTATCTGGATGAGATTGAGAAGCTTGAGAAAGGAGGGACACAGTTCATGAACGCGGGACAGGAAAAACGGCGGCAATCTGTCGCGGCGCCAATCTTCTTCACGGTACTCATCGTCCTGCTGATGGCCGCACTGACCACCTTAATCTGGTATTTGAACTCGATCGACCCTGCACCTTTTGGCGTGGTCGCAATCTTTACATTGATCGCGTTGGCAGTGTGCGTGGGCGTAATCTACGCCTGTTTGGAAAGAATCAAAGAAATCAAAGGAGGAGAATTAGATGAAGCTCGTCACTATTGAAAGCTGGCCCGGCAAAAACTATGAGATCCTGGGCATGGTCAAAGGCACCGTCGTCCAGAGCAAGAATCTGGGCAAAGATTTTATGGCAGGCATGAAGACGCTGGTGGGCGGCGAAATTGTCGGCTACACGGAGCTGATCGTCGAGGCGCGGGCCATCGCCACAAAGCGCATGGTCGATGAGGCTGAGGCCCTCGGTGCGGACGCTATCATCGGCGTTCGATTTGGTTCCTCCTCCGTCATGCAGAGCGCCGCGGAAGTGCTGGCGTACGGAACTGCCATTCGGTTCATTTGAACCGCATCAATCAGCCCCCGCCACTAAGCCGTTAAAAGCGTCTGCGGTTCATGAGCAAGCAGCGATGCGGATTGCGAATGTCCACTTTACTGATGCACCACAGGAAGCTGTGATCACACCCTTTAGCACGTAAAAGGCCCTGGCTCCCAATAGCCGGGGTCTTTCTTAATGAAACGCCTTTAAGCCACTGGCATACTTATGTCATCCACCACGTCCCGTCCGCCGCCTGATGCAGCGCTCCCAGTTCCTCCCGGATGAGGTTTCCCTGGAAATCTTTGACACGGACCTTGTGATAATAATTATACTCGTCCGTGGCGCAATCATTCACATCGTCCCAACCGTCCTCGAACCAGGCCTCCATGTACACCAAGCCATCCTCAATAAAGCAAACCGCCTCATTCGCCTCCAGTGGGAAGGAAAATGCCTCCGGATAATAACACCGAAAATCCTCATTCTGGCTGATGACATACACAGGATTCCCAACAATCCGCAGATTATACAGATCAACCTCATCCATCGGCAGCGTCACAACCGGCGTCACAACACTGTTCGGATCATACCTATACAAGACAACCGTCTTCGCATCATAATCCCCTTGCAAAAAATAGTAAAATCCGTCCGCAAACTCCGGCTGACTATACACAACATTCCGCTTTTTCTCAAACTGATATTAGTATATAAATAGCTCAAGTTGAAATGAGACATCCCCTGTGATCAATGTTATGATATAGCTGATCTTAAAGGAGGATTCATCATGTCACGCAAGAGTAAACAACACGACAAGCAGTTC